>Ga0209188_1000044_pt1 | contig 139932 bp, 114 predicted proteins | sample C_130625_EF_Meta_FD_187307 | JGI IMG/M metagenome (GOLD analysis project Ga0209188, IMG submission 187307) | Freshwater microbial communities from Lake Croche, Canada to study carbon cycling - C_130625_EF_MetaG (SPAdes) (version 2) | ecosystem: Environmental > Aquatic > Freshwater > Lake... | reverse complement strand
AATTCAAATCTAAAGTAACTGAGTACGAAGATTTAGTCACTAATAATGTTATTTTCCAAAGCAGAACCAAGGGTGTAGGTATATTAAGTGCAGAAGATGCTATTTCTTATGGTTGCACAGGCCCTGTAGCCCGTGCGAGTGGTGTAAGTTGTGATATCAGAAAAATTTATCCTTACGAAGTATATGATAAAGTAGAGTTTGATGAAGTCATAGAAACAGCGGGCGATTCATTTGCGCGTTATATAGTGCGTGTGAAAGAAATGAATCAATCTATTCGCATTATAGAACAACTTATTGACAATATTCCAGAAGGTGATTTTGTAGGTAAAACAAAAAATGTATTAAAACTACCTAAAGGTGAATTTTATACAAGAGTAGAAACTGCAAGAGGTGAATTTGGAGTTTATGTAGTAAGCGAAGGAGGCACCACGCCGCACAGAATTAAATTCAGGTCTCCAGGATTTTCCAACTTATCTGTACTTAATCATATTTCTGTAGGATCTAAGATTGGAGATTTGATGGCGAGCATGGGTACACTTGACTTAGTGATACCCGATATTGATAGATAGAATTGTTTGTTATATAAAAACAGTAACGCATGTTTAGTTTAGAAGGAATTACAACCAGTATTCAAGATTGGTTATTTATGAAGTTCAATCCCACGATGGCCTTGGCAATAGAATGTGTCATTGTTATTTTGCTTTCTATAAGTTTATTTGCCCTACTTGGTTTGGTATTGGTACTAATGGAAAGAAAGGTAGCTGCGCATATTCAAATTCGTTTAGGACCTAACCGTGTAGGACCAGGTGGTATGTTTCAAACAGTGGCCGATACCTTGAAATTAATTATGAAAGAAGGCTTGGTGCCTGACCTAGCAGATAAATTTTTATTCAACCTTGCTCCCTTTGTGGTAATGATGGTGGGTATGTTATTATTAGCACCCATTGCATTTGCCAAGAACTTTCAAATCTGGGATATTAATATTGGAGTCTTATATATCTCCTCTGTTTCTTCTTTATCAGTGATAGGTATTTTAATGGCGGGCTGGGCAAGTAATAATAAATACTCTTTATTAGGTGCTATGCGCAGTGGCGCTCAAATAGTAAGCTATGAATTGTCTGCAGGCTTTGCAGTATTAACTATAGTGGTGCTAACAGGAAGTTTACAGTTATCTGAAATTGTAAAAGCCCAAGAAAACGGCTGGTGGATTTTTAAAGGACATATTCCAGCACTCATTGCTTTTGTATTGTATATTATTGCTGTGACTGCTGAAACCAATCGTGCGCCTTTTGACTTAGCCGAAGCAGAATCGGAATTAACAGCAGGTTTTCATACCGAATATTCAGGTATGCGTTTTGCCTTATTCTTCTTAGCAGAATACATTAATATATTTATTGTATGCGCTATTGGAGCTACTTTATTTTTTGGGGGATGGATGCCATTACATATTGGTCATTGGGAAGCCTTCAATCATATCATGGATTATATCCCTTCTTCAGTTTGGTTTATGGGAAAAACTTTTTTCCTTATCTTTTTAATTATGTGGTTTAGATGGACCTTCCCAAGACTGCGCGTAGATCAATTATTGAATTTAGAATGGAAATATTTATTACCTATAAGTTTGTTCAACCTATTATTAGTAGCTGTAATTGCAATACTAGGTTGGCATTTTTAATTTAAATGATTTAGAAAATGTTTTTGAAAGATTATATATCAGAAGTAGCTAATGGTGTAAGTTCTTTATTAAAAGGAATGCGTAAGACAGGTTATTACTTTACGCATCCTAAAGAAATTATTACAGAACAATACCCCGACAACCGTGCCACCTTATTGTTATCGGAAAGGTTTAAGGGAGAAGTGGTCATGCCCCATGATGCACAAAACGAACATGCTTGTACAGGTTGTACTGCTTGTGAATTGGCCTGCCCAAATGGTACCATTAAAGTAGTGACCAAGTTTGAAGTATCCCCAGAAGGTAAAAAGAAAAAAGCCATTGACACTTTAGTATACAGGTTGGAGCTTTGCACTATGTGTAATTTATGCATCGTAGCTTGCCCAAGTGACGCCATTAAAATGGCACCTAATTTTGAGCACAGTGTTTTTGATAGAACAAAATTAACCAAGGTATTAAATAAACCAGGATCTAAAATAAGGGAGGGAATAGAATAATGAATACATCAGCCATTATATTTTACGCCATTGCTACATTGATATTAGGTGCAGCATTACTAGCCGTAACGTCACTTAAAATATTTCGTTCAGCCATTTGGTTGTTATTTTCTTTAGTGGGTATTGCAGCACTTTATTTTTGGATGCAGGTAGAATTTATTGCAGCCATTCAAATAGTCGTTTATGTAGGAGGTATTGTAGTTTTAATTATCTTCTCTATTTTCTTAACCCAACAATCGGGTAAGGAAATGGCTAAGCCTGCCATTTCTAAAATTATTTTTTCTGCACTAGCTGCTCTATTAGGCACTGCATTTACATTTAATTTAATCAATCATTACGGATTCAATACGGTTTCGGCTCAGCCCTTTAATTCAAGTGTGAGTGAAATTGGTACTCAAATGCTCAGCACTACTTCACATGGTTTCATTTTACCTTTTGAGGTAGTAAGTATGTTATTATTAGCTGCCATGGTGGGTTGTATTGTTATTGCGATGAAGCCTACAAGTGCTGATATTGTTCACCTAAACAAAAAGGAGGATTAATTCCATGAACGAAATACCCTTAACCCATATTCTATTTTTAAGCACTGCCCTATTTTTTATAGGCATGTATGGCTTGTTTACAAGAAGAAACTTAATTACTATGTTAATGTCTATTGAACTTATGCTCAATAGCGTGAATATTAATTTTGTGGCTTTTAATAAATATTTATTCCCTGATAAACTAGATGGTTTATTCTTTTCTTTATTTATCATCACCATTGCAGCAGCCGAAGCAGCTGTGGCCATTGCCATTATCATTAATTTATATCGTAGTCATCAATCTATTGATGTAGACGATGCAACAGAAATGAAATATTAATTATGTCAAACTACTTATATATACTTTGGATTCCCTTATTACCGCTGGCTACCTTTGTAGTACTAGGTTTATTTGGACGCAAATACTTTGCTAAAACTGCTGGTATTATCTCTACTGCTTCCTTATTAACTTCTACCGTTCTTTCTTTTGTAGCTGCCAACCAATACTTTTTTGTAGATGGAAAAGTAAATGGAGTATATCAAAAAATTATTGCTTTAAAATATACATGGTTGCAATTTAGCCCCAATGTCTCTATTGATATGGGTGTAATTGTTGATCCTATTTCTGTAATGATGCTTATTGTAGTGACATCTGTTTCTTTAATGGTACATGTATTTAGTTTAGGTTATATGAAAGGAGAAGAACGCTTTGCTACTTATTATGCTTTCTTGTCTTTATTCACCTTCTCTATGTTAGGCTTAATATTATCAGTTAATATTTTCCAAGTATATATGTTCTGGGAATTAGTGGGTGTATCTAGTTTCTTATTAATTGGTTACTACTTTAACAAACCTTCTGCGGTGGCTGCTTCAAAAAAAGCATTCATTGTAACGCGTTTTGCCGATTTAGGATTTTTAATAGGCATTATGATTATGGGTTTTTACGGAGGTACTTTGGATATTGGATTATTAATTCAAAAATTAACATCAAATCAATCTCCTGAATTTTTAAGCATGACCAGTGCTAGCTTTTTAGGGGCAAGCATGCTTACCTGGGGACTTACTCTAATATTTATGGGGGGCGCAGGCAAATCGGCGATGTTTCCTTTGCATATTTGGTTACCCGATGCGATGGAAGGCCCAACGCCTGTCTCTGCCTTAATTCACGCAGCTACCATGGTAGTAGCAGGTGTGTATTTAGTGGCAAGATTATTCCCCATCTTCTCCATGGATGAAGCTGCTTTAACTATTGTAACTTATGTAGGTGCTTTTTCAGCCTTACTTGCAGCCATTATTGCTTGTACACAAACCGATATTAAAAGAGTGCTCGCTTATTCTACCATGTCACAAATTGGTTATATGATGTTTGCCCTAGGTATTTCAAAAAATGGGGGTGAAAGCGGATTAGGCTTCATGGCTTCTATGTTTCATTTGTTTACGCATGCCTTCTTTAAGAGTTTGTTATTCTTAGGCGCAGGTTCAGTAATACATATGGTGCATAGCAATGAAATGAAAGATATGGGTGGATTAAGAAAATTAATGCCCATTACACATGCTGCCTTTTTAATTGCCTGTTTGGCTATTGCTGGTATTCCACCTTTTGCAGGATTTTTTAGTAAGGAAGAAATTTTAACCGCTGCCTTCCATGAGAATAAATTAATTTATGGTGTAGCACTATTTACTGCAGCACTCACTAGCTTTTATATGTTCCGTTTGTATTTTAATATATTCTGGAGCAAGGATGCTGCTGCAAAAGCGCATAGTACTAGTCATAATCACGCTCTCGATAATGACCATAAAGACGCGCACGACCATGGCGAAGGTACTTGGACAATGAAACTGCCTTTAATTGTTTTAGCTGCATGCGCTGTGGGCGTAGGCTTCATTCCTTTCTCTCAATTTATTACTTCCGATGGCGCTGCCTTAGAAACCCATATTGATATGGTATTTTCTATTGCACCGGTGACGCTATCCATTATTGCCATTTTACTGTCTGCAAGTTTTTACAAAAATCAAAATACAAAATCTGACAAAGCAGTGGCTTTCTTTGGTGGCTTTTATAGAGCCGCTTATAAAAAGTTTTATGTAGATGAATTGTATTTGTTTATCACTAAAAAAATTGTCTTCCCACTTATAGGACAACCTATTGCTTGGGCCGATAGAAATATAGTAGATGGTTTTATCTTATTATTAGCAAGCACCACTGCAAAAATTTCATCAGCTATTAAGGGACTTCAATCGGGCAAGGTTCAAAACTATGCCTTGTACTTTTTTGGTGGTGTATTGGCTTTATCGGTATTATTTATTTATATCTGGAAATAAAATATTTATATGAATTTATCTTTATTAATCTTATTACCCTTACTAACTGCCCTACTCATATTATTGTGTAAGCAATTAGCGCAAATAAGAGTTATTGGACTGGTGGGATCCCTGGCACAATTAGGCGCTGCTAGTTGGTTGTTGAAATTGTATATGGATCAAAGAGCTGCAGGCAATACCGCTACTCATTTGTTTGAAACCAATACCATTTGGTTTAAAGCATTAAATATTAATTATCATATAGGTATTGATGGCATTGCACTTGCCATGATTTTATTGACTTCCCTTATTGTAGTGGCTGGTATACTGGTTTCTTGGACGATGGAAAAACTAAGTAAGGAATACTTTTTCTTACTGGTATTATTAAGTATGGGTGCATATGGATTCTTTATTTCTTTAGATTTATTTACTTTATTTTTCTTTTTAGAAGTTGCCGTTATACCTAAGTTTTTATTAATTGGCATTTGGGGTAGTGGGAGGAAAGAAAATAGTGCTATGAAACTAGCCTTAATGTTAATGGCAGGTTCTGCCTTAGTGTTTGTGGGTTTAATGGGTATTTATAATAACACGCATACTTTTGATATGGTGGAAATTGGTAAGATGGGCATGAGCCTAGGTGTTCAAAAATTCTTCTTTCCATTTTTATTTTTAGGCTTTGGCATCTTTGCAGCCTTATTTCCTTTTCATACATGGGTACCCGATGGTCACGCTTCAGCGCCTACTGCAGCTTCTATGTTTTTAGCAGGTATCTCCATGAAATTAGGCGGCTACGGTTGTTTACGCATGGCGGCTTTAATGCCCGATGCAGCGCATTCTTATTCTTGGATCATTATTTTACTTGCTACCATTGCGATTATTTATGGTGCCTTCGCCACCATGATGCAAACCGATTTAAAATACATCAATGCCTACTCTTCTATTAGTCACTGCGGATTTGTGATACTTGGAATTGGCATGTTGAATAAAACTTCTATCAATGGTGCCGTAATACAAATGGTATCTCACGGATTAATGACTGCCCTATTTTTCGCAGCCATTGGCATGATTTATTCCAGAACACATACCAGAATGGTGGCTCAATTAGGTGGTTTATTAAAAGCCATGCCTTTTATCTCTACTGTATTTGTGATTGCAGGTTTATGTTCTTTAGGTCTACCCGGATTTAGCGGATTTGTAGCTGAAATGACTGTATTTATGGGCTCTTGGCAAAACCCAGATGGAGTATATCGTGCTGCTACAGTAATATCTGCAGCTTCTATTGTAGTGACTGCCGTATATATATTACGCGCCACAGGCAAAACCATTATGGGCCCTATATCTGATGAGCATGCCTTATTAAGCGATGCTACTTGGAATGAAAAATTAGCAGCAGGTTTATTAATCATAGGAATTTTAATTATCGGATTGGCGCCATTTTTAATCAATCAATTAATTATGCCTACCACCGATTTTTTAATGATCAACATTAATAAAGCCATTACCCTTAAATAATTTAGCATAATGTCATTTAACATTTTTATATTACTAAGACAGGAGCTTTTATTAAGCTTACTTATATTTATTTTACTATTTATTAAAATTGGTAAAGAAAGAAGCAACGAGAGCGTTCTAAATTTAATCAATGGCTTACTGCTTGTCAACTTGGCTGCAGGTTTATTTGGCATGTCTGAAGGTGGTATTTTCAATGGTATGTTTACCACCAATGCTTTTATTGTACTAGAGAAAAATATATTGAACCTGGCTTTATTAATTATTTCCATGCAATCTTACGCATGGTTAAAAAACCACAAGCAATTGGCTGAATTTTATTTATTAATATTTACTTCCATGCTGGGTATGTTTTTTATGATATCTAGTGGTAACTTATTAATGTTTTATTTAGGCCTTGAAATGTCTACCATTCCTTTGGCTGCAGCAGCTAATTTCGATTTAGCTAAAAGAAAATCATCAGAGGCTGCGATGAAATTAATATTGTCTTCTGCCTTTTCTTCAGGTATTTTATTAATGGGTATTTCCTTTTTATATGGCACAACGGGTACACTTAGTTTTGATGTTTTAACGGCACATATAACCAATAACCCCATGCAAATATTTGCATTTATTTTAGTGGTGTCTGGTTTTGCCTTTAAAATATCGGCAGTGCCTTTTCACCTATGGACAGCCGATGTTTACGAAGGCTCACCGGTGGCAGTCACTGCTTTTTTATCGGTGGTCTCTAAAGCAGCGGTACTATTCACTTTCACCTCAATTTTATATAAAGTATTTACCCCTATTGCTACTGTTTGGTATAGTGTACTTGTGGTATTATCTATCGCTACTATTTTAATTGGTAATTTATTCGCTTTAAGACAAGATAATTTTAAACGCTTCCTTGCCTTTTCTTCTATTGCGCAAGTAGGTTTTATATTAATTGGTATTTCAGGAAGTTCTCAGGCAGGTTCTGCCTCACTGGTATACTTTGTTTTAATATATGTATTCTCTAACCTAGCCGCCTTTGGTGTGGTATCGGTGGTAAGTGCCTTAACTGGAAAAGAAAATATATCTGACTTCAAAGGCTTTTACAAAACCAACCCGTTTTTATCTTGGGTATTAACCATCGCCTTATTTTCATTAGCAGGGGTACCCCCTACAGCGGGCTTTTTTGGTAAGTTATTTTTAATGATGGCAGGTGCTGCTAAAAATAATTATGGCTTAATCATATTTGCTTCTATAAATATGGTGGTTTCTTTCTTCTATTACTTAAAAGTGGTAAAAGCCATTTTCATGGAGGAGAACGAAGCGCCTATTCAAAAATTAAGCATTCCTAAAATTACACAGCTAGCAATGTATATCTGTATTGCAGGTATTATTATTACTGGTTTAGCAAGTTTAGTCTACGATTATATTTACTCATTAAGTATTGGTATTTAAATAAAAATATTATGGCTATTAATAAGAACCACGAATTTGAAGACTTAGGTACAAGCAAATGTGCCATTGTAGAAAAAAATGCTAGTGCTGAGCGTGTACAATTTTTAAAAAAATTATTAGAATTTAATAAATACGAAGTAGTGGTGGTTGACAGCCCTGCCCCAAAAGCGGCGCCTGCTGCACCGGTAGCCCCAGTAGCAGCTCCAGTGGAAGGTGAAGCGCCTGCACCAGCACCACCTGAAGTTCCCGCTGCTTCAATAGCTCCTCCAGCTCCTACTACATTTACAATAGGCGTAACCGATTTATGTTTTAACGCAACCAATGCTATTTTTGGCCGTCAGTTAAAAACGGCAGATGGACATATTGTTTCCCTTGCTTACTGGCAAGAAAAAGAGTCGGTATCTAACGACGAACTACCTTATTTCGAGAATAAGTAATTTAGGAAAAATTTAGGGGCTGTCAACTTCGCTGAAAGGATTTGTAGCCACGCCGGGAATCGAACCTGGATTAGGAGCTTCGGAAACTCATGTACTATCCATTGTACTACGTGGCTGAAAAACAAAATTAGGGAAAATAAAATTTCAAAAACAAACTTAGCCTACAAAAGAATATTTAGTTCCGCCGAAGTAGCACTTTAATGGCGGCTGATAAAAATATGCGCGTAGGAAGTGAGCGCATAATTTGAATGTCCTCTAGTAAACTAGAAGTGTTAGATAGGAATTTAAAGACAGTAGCCGCTTCATTCTTGGCAAAAATGCGTTTAAATATTTCGGCACCTTCCATTTTATGGTGAAATAAGACATCTAGTAAAACTGCATCATAAAATTGATGTCTTGTATTATGTATCTTGGTTTGAATCGGCAACCCTTGTTCTAATTGCACTACAATATTTTTACATTGCTCCTGAATAAATTGAAAAGCATAACCCGTGCTTGCTTTAATGGCTGCACCTAATGCACCAATGGTATATACAGGCGCTTGAGTAGAAGCTAATTCAATTTGCGTCATGGGAATGGCGCCTATTTCATCGTGTGTAGTTCTATAATTAATACCAGGAAACTGTTTTGCTAAATAAGTATCCAACACTTTATCATATGCTGCAATACTCAAAACATTTTCTGAAAATATGGTATACTCAACTAATGCTTCCTTTTCATTTAAAGGCAATTGATACATAAAAGCAGTTGCACCTTGCTGAGGTACATTAAAATCCATCAGCTTTGCAATAGCTATATTAAATACAGGTGTGTCAAATTTTACTACCCTACCTTTAAAATGTTGCCATAAAAAAGGGGCTTTACTATTTGAATTATTTCCCGACTGTAATGAATTAGAATAAGCAGCAGCGGTATTTAATTGATTCATTTGAAAAGGCAGCAAACTAGAAAAAACATAGTTTCCTATAGCAGACCCTCCCTCCCATTCTACTTTAGCGCTCTTATTTATACTTTGTTTACTATTTATATTTTTACTACTATTTTCAGTGTTCGCATTAATAGCATTAGATGTACTTAACGAATCTAGTACTGAGATACTCGTTATGGTGGCTTCTTGAAAATGAATATTAGATTTTGTTTTTGCAATGCTAAGCACAGCATTATAAAAATCTATCCCTTGTATCATCTTATAAGAAAAGGGTATAGTAGAAAGTTCTTTATCAAAATCCTCTGCGTGAATGGATATAGTATTCCAACGATGCTTAACTAAATTTTCAAAAACACTAGCGTCTTTGTTCCAAAAGCACCAGGTACGGTCATTGGTTTTTTGGAAAGATTTATCAATGACTAAAATCGACTTTGTTGCTAAAGTTGAACTTTGCATTAAATAATGCAATAAAGATAAACCTGCTCCGCCGGCTCCGGCTATAATATAATCGTAGCTTGCTAATTCAGTATTGCTATGAACAGCATTACTCATTACTTTGTATGGCTTCGTCTCGACGAACTTTATCCCAATATTTTTTGGCAACGATTAACATACCAAAGCTTTCACTATCTTCTTTATTCAAATGCTTATGATGCATTTTATGTGCCCAACGAATAGCCTTAATATATCTATTATTCGATTTTGTAAACCACTTAATTCTCTGGTGTATAATTACTTCATGTACAATAAAATAAGCAAAGCCATACATGGCTACACCTGATCCTATACCCGCAATCCATATTGGACCTACGAAATTACCATAGAAAATACAGGCCATGCTTGGAATGGCAAAGATTAAAAAGAAGGCATCGTTCTTTTCAAAAAAATGTCCAGTAGGTTGGTGATGGTCTTCGTGTAAATACCATAAAAAACCATGCATCACATAACGGTGGGTTAACCAAGTAATCCCTTCCATAATGCAAAAAGTAAGTAAAGTAACTAATACAAAAATCATAAAACAATTTTTTAAATGATACTACAAATTTACTACAACAAATTCAACTGACTACGTAAAGCTGCCTTGGCTACAATAAATATTTTTCCAGGGGTGGGTATTCTGATTCTGGTTTTTAAAATAGCCTCCGGATTCGTTTTCTTTATTTTTTTAAACAAGGAATAATAATATTTAAACGCTACATATACCCCAAATCTAGCTTTCAGCGGCAGCATTTTGATGCCCTCTAAAGCTTTTTCAAAATCGTCTTGAATATCGGCTTCGATCGTTTCCTTATCTGCTTGGGTAAACCTTGAAAAATCACAGTTAGGAAAATACATTCTGTCTAAGCCTTCAAAGTCGGCTTTAATATCGCGCAAGAAATTTACTTTCTGAAAAGCGGCGCCTAAATGTTTAGCTGATGGTTTTAATTTTTCAAATTGGATCATATCCCCCTCGCAAAAAATATGCAAACACATCAGTCCTACCACTTCTGCACTACCATAAATATAGGTTTGATAAGTCGCTACATCATATTGCTGCTTATTTAAATCCATCTCCATACTAACTAAAAAAGCTTCTAATAAGGCAGGATCAATTTTATACTTTGAATAGGTTAATTGAAAACGATGCAAAATGGGATTTAAACTAATTCCCTGTTCTAAAGCCAAATAAGTATCTTTTTTAAACTGTGCAAACAATGTGGCTTTGTCAAATTCATGAAAAGTGTCCACAATTTCATCGGCAAATCGAACAAAACCATAAATATCATAAATGGGCTGACGTAAATCGGCATGCAACAATTTGATGGCAGAAGAAAAACTAGAGCTATACAAAAGCGTAGTTGTTTTACTGCTTAAACCAGTGACTTCATTATATAGTTTTAAATCAGACATTTAATGGATGTAAATTTATATAATTTTTGTCAATCAATGTGGCTACTACTTCCCCGCTAATTAAACTAGGCGGCACACCAGGCCCAGGCACTGTTAATTGTCCGGTATAATATAAGTTTTTTACCTTTTTGCTTTTACAAGAAGGCTTTAAAATAGCTGTTTGTAATAAGGTATTGGCTAGGCCGTAGGCATTGCCCTTAAAGGAATGATATTCACTCTTGAAATCAGACACTGCAAAGGACCTTTTATAAACAATACTATCTGCAATGGACTGTCCCCATCTTTGCTCTAAACGTGCAATGAGTTCATTAAAATATTTATCTCGAACTTCCTCTGTATCTCCTTCCAAGCCCGCAGCCACAGGTATTAATAAAAATAAATTCTCACTACCTACTGGTGCGACCGTGGGATCGGTAGCGGATGGCACTGAGGCATAAAACAAAGGTTTTGTTGGCCAACTAGGTTCTGTATAAATTTCTTTACCATGAATAGCAAAGTCGGTATCGAAAAATAGTGAATGATGCGTAACTCCAGTTAATTTTTTATTCAATCCCACATAATACAATAATGAACTAGGTGCCATGGTACGCGTATCCCAATAACTGGCAGTATAGGATTGATATTTTGGACTTAATAATTTTGTTTCGATATGATGGTAATCGCCAGCACCAATAACTACATCAAATTCATAACTTTTTTGTTCGTCATTAACACTTGATTTGGTTAAACAAGATGTAGCCACCCCATTGATTACCTCAATTTGCAAAACCTCTTCTGAAAATTGAAATTGAACACCTTGAGCAATAGCAGTATCATACATGGCTTGCACAATACTGTACATACCAAATTCAGGATACCAAGTTCCTCCTTTAATATCGGCATAATTCATTAAGCTATATAAGGCAGGTGTATTTTGTGGCAAAGCGCCTAAAAACAAAACCGGAAACTCCATTAAGGTTTGAATGTAGGGATGTTTAAAAAAACGAGCTACATGTTTTTTCATCGATTGAAATACATCTAATTTAAAAACGCCCTTCAATAAATCTATATCAATAAATTCTTTTAAAGAAATACCTGGCTGATGCACTAGTTTACCCACACCAATATCATATTTGTATTTAGCTTCTTCCATGAACTGGTCTAAAGCCTTGGCAGCACCGGGTTCTACGCTTTCTAATAAAGCTGCTAATTCGCTATAATTGGCAGGCATATCCCAATGGGTTTGGTCAAAATAAACGCGGTAAGAGGGGTCTAATCTTTTTAATTGATAAAAATCGGAAACCTTTTTTCCAAAGGCTGCAAAATACCTTTCAAATACATCGGGCATCCAATACCAACTTGGACCCATATCAAAAGTAAAACCTTGGGCTTCAAATTTTCTAGCACGTCCCCCAGGTAAATGATGTTTTTCAATCACAGTTACTGACCATCCTTTCTTTGCTAAAAAAGTAGCAACTGATAGGCCAGCAAAACCAGCACCAATCACTAATGCTTTTTTAGAAGGGGTGGACATAGTTTAGTATCGTTGAATTTTCTGTTTTAAAATTTTTCTAGCAAAGTGAATACGACTTTTAATGGTACCTAGTGGCTCGTTAAGTGCATCTGAAATTTCATTGTATTTGTATCCTTCAAAATATAAATTAAAAGGTGTTCTAAATAATTCTGGCAAGTCGTAAATCATCTGTTTCACTTCTTTCAAATTTAAGTTAGTCACGCCATCATTCAAAACCTTTGTTCTGGTTTGATCAATTAAAAAATCGTTGGGAGAATTGTCCAATACCACCGACTGCTTCGCTTTTTTACGGTAATCATTGATAAAAATATTACGCATAATGGTATACAACCAAGCCTTGATATTGGTACCTACATTATACTTGTCTTTATTAGACAAGGCTCTGTAAAGGGTTTCCTGAAATAAATCCTTGGCCGCTTCGTGATCCTTGGTCAAATTAATGGCGAAAGGCTTTAGAAAATCGGCATTTTCAGTAAGTAGTAGGGTGAATTCGGCTGTTGACATATAATTCTGTTTAACTTTAAGAGAACAAAGCTAAACATATTTATGGTGAATGTTTCTATTTTTGTTTAATATTTTAAATATTTCTTTAAACAAATTTCAAGCTCATAGGAGCTAAAATATTTTAGAAAATTTGTACTCAATAATTAATTTATAACCAATTATTTAAATATTAAAAAAATAAATATTTTAAAAATAAAACTATTAATTAGGTCAACCCTGTTAAATTAAAGGGATAAAGGGCGCATTAAATTGAATTTAGTAACTGTAGCGTCTCTGTTAGGGTTCTCTTTATTTGAATATTGGATGCCACTGGACCTTCAAAATTTTGAATTAGCTGGCCTGATACAATTAGCGTAATGTCCTTATCTACGGTAGACAACTGATCTATAAATTTATCAATTTTGAAACCTTTTGCAGGTGAGGTGATATGACAAAATGCGTAATCTGGTTTTTTAATTGAAATGAAGTACTTAAAATCTACCATGGGTAAATTGGCCCCTAAATAATCTACGTAAATGCCATTTTGCTTCAATAAAAAATAAACATACAATAAGCCGATTTCATGATGCTCACCTTCTGGCATGAACAACACAATCCTTTTGCTGTATTGCTTTACAGGAGCCAATCTTTCAATACCAAGTATAATTTTTTGTCTAACTAAATTAAATACCAAATGTTCTTGTGCTGGATTGATGTGGTTGGTCATCCATAAAATTCCAACTCTTTCTAAATAGGAAAATATAATTTCTGTAATGGTTTTTTCAATCCCTTTTTGAGCAATGTATAAATCGAGTTGCTGCTCAAAACCCAACATGTTCAATGAAATGGTTTCCTTAATTAGATTGTTAACCACCCTTTCTTTAAGCGCATCCAATTGATTCAAAGAAAGGATTTTTTCCTCCATTTGTTCTGTCGTCAATTTATCAATATGGGACACTTTAAAACCATACTTATTCAATAAGGAAACGTTCAGAATCATCTTTAATTCTTTGGATGAATAGGTCCTAATATTGGTTTCGGTACGAGAGGGCTGCAAAAAACTATAACGTTGTTCCCAAATACGAATAGTATGGGCCTTGATGCCTGAAATTTGCTCTAAATCTTTGATTGAATAAGTTGACATACCATAAGAACAACCATTTTATCAAATTGTTCGGATTTTGTTTAATAAATTGGGATATGTCTGCCACAAAATAGGGAAAAACTACTTTTTAAGCTGTCTAAGGTACTCCCCATAGCCACTTTTGGCATATTTATCGGCCAAAATCAGTAATTGAGTCTTATCAATAAAGCCCATACGGTAGGCTACTTCCTCTATACAACCTATTTTTTGGCTTTGGCGTTTTTCAATCACACGCACAAACTCGCAGGCATCGGCCAAGGATTCAAAAGTACCTGTATCCAACCAGGCCGTTCCACGGTTCATGATGCCCACCTGTAATTGCTTTTTTTGCAAGTATACTTTATTGACATCTGTAATTTCATATTCCCCTCTTGGTGAAGCAGGGATATTTTTGGCAATTTCTACTACTTGGTTGTCATAAAAATACAATCCAGGTACCGCATAGTTTGATTTGGGTGCCTTAGGTTTTTCTTCCAATGAAATGGCATTGTTGTTGCCATCAAATTCTACCACACCATAACGCTCAGGATCATTTACCTCATAAGCAAATACGGCAGCCCCGTCCACATCATTGAAGGATTGAACCAACTTACTAAAGCCAGCTCCATAAAAAATATTATCCCCTAAGACCAATGCCACTTTATCCTTGCCAATAAAATCTGCGCCAATCACAAAGGCTTGTGCTAATCCGTTAGGGACCGCTTGTACTGCATAATGAAACGCGCAACCTATTTCTGAACCATCTCCCAATAATCTTTTGAATTGATCATTGTCTTCAGGTGTAGTGATGATTAAAATTTCTTTAATACCTGCTAATAATAAAACAGAAAGCGGATAATAGATCATTGGCTTATCATAGATAGGCATTAATTGCTTACTAATACCCTTGGTAATAGGATACAATCTAGTACCTGATCCGCCTGCTAATATGATTCCCTTCATGAGTAAACTATTTAAAAAATTTATAAACTCGCTGCATAGGCTGCGAAGCTGCCTAATGTTTTATCTTTTTCAGAAAATATCAATTCAGAAATAGGTAATTTCCAATCAATATTTAAATCTAGATCGTTGTACATGATACCTACTTCATTGCCAGGTTGATAAAACTTATCTACTTTATAAAAGAAGGTAGCTGTTTCACTCAACACCACAAAACCATGGGCAAATCCAGCAGGTACGAAAAATTGTTTGTGATTGTCAGCAGTTAATTCAATGGCATAATGCTGTCCAAAACTAGGAGATCCTTTTCTTAAATCTACCGCCACGTCTAAAACCGCCCCTTCCAAAACCCTTACTAGCTTTGCTTGTGCAGCATCGCCTCTTTGCATATGCAAACCTCTTAATACCCCTTTGTTAGACTTAGATTGGTTGTCTTGAACAAAATCAATTTCTAAACCACTGGCCGCTTTAAAATCTCTTTGATTAAATGTTTCTATAAAATAACCTCTAGCATCGCCATGCACAGTATCGTGAATGATAAAACAATCTTTTAAGGGTGTAGCTTCTATTTTCATTCTATGAATCTAAATAATTATTTCTTTTTAATGCTTATCGATTCGAATACATCGAATTGTAATACTGTTGATAAGCACCGCTGGTTACATTTTCTAACCAAGGGCCATTACTCAAATACCAATCAATGGTCGCCGCCAAACCTTGCTCAAAACTAACCGATGGACTCCAGCCTAATTCTTTATTTAATTTAGATGCGTCAATGGCATACCTGCGGTCATGGCCTGGTCGGTCCTTCACATAAGTAATTAAAGCTTCGCTTTCTCCTACTGTTCTACCTAATTTAACATCCATCTGCGCGCACATTAATTTCACAAGGTCAATATTGGTCCATTCATTAAAGCCACCAATATTATAAGTAGCTCCATTTTTACCTTCATGGAATATTAAATCAATCGCACGCGCATGATCAATCACATACAACCAATCACGTGTGTACAAGCCATCTCCATAAACCGGCAAAGCTTTTTTATGGATGATATTATGGATAAATAAAGGGATTAATTTTTCTGGAAAATGATTCGGTCCATAATTATTAGAGCAATTAGAAACCACATAAGGCAGCTGATAAGTTTCTCCATAAGCACGTACAAAATGATCGCTGGCCGCTTTACTTGCAGAATAAGGAGAATTAGGATCGTAAGCAGTAGTTTCTTTAAACAAACCTTCCTTGCCTAAACTTCCATATACTTCATCAGTAGAAATATGATAAAAAATATGATCCCTGTTTTTCTCCCAAGAACCATCATGTGCTTTTTCATAACTTAAATCACCCTTCCAATATTCTTTGGCGGTATTCAATAAATTCACGGTGCCAATGACATTCGTGTACACAAAATCTAAAGGAGAAACTATGGAACGGTCCACATGCGACTCTGCTGCCAAATGAATGACATCAGTAATAGTATGTTTTTCAAAAATAACTTTTAAAGCGTCGGCCTCTAAAATATTGGCTTTTACAAAATGATAATTGGGAGATTTTTCAATGTCTTTTAAGTTTTCTAAATTACCTGCATAGGTAAGGGCATCCAAGTTAAAGATTTGATACTGAGGATATTTGGTCACCATTAAACGCACTACATGAGACCCTATAAAGCCCGCTCCACCTGTAATTAATATGTTTTTTCCCATCTGAATATGTATCTTACAAAGATATTAAAATACTGCTATTTATCGTTAAGAAATTTATAATATAATCTACCATGAGTCAGCAAAGATATTATTCCTTAGATGTATTTAGAGGAGCCACTGTTGCCTTAATGATTTTAGTGAACAACCCAGGTTCTTGGGCACATATTTATAGCCCTTTGGAACATGCCAATTGGCATGGTTGCACACCCACCGATTTAGTTTTTCCTTTCTTTTTATTTGCTGTAGGCAATGCCATGACTTTTGTAATGCCTAAATTACAAAATGCTGGTGCTGCTGAATTTTGGGCCAAGGTAATCAAGCGTACTGTTTTAATTTTTGGCATTGGAATTTTTTTAAACTGGAGCCCTTTTGTAAAATGGTCCGATGGTATTTTGATTTTTAAACCCTGGGAGACAGTGCGTATTTTTGGTGTATTACAACGAATTGCGCTTTGTTATTTTTTCGCTTCTATTATTATTTATTTTGGTAAATCACGCCTGGCCTTATTTATTGGCATGATGATACTAGTTATTTATTGGGTACTTGCTTATGCACTAGGTACAGCAGGACATCCATTTAGCTTGTCTGGCTATTTTGGCAATACGGTGGATCAATCTATTTTAGGTATTGGACATTTGTATAAAGGCGAAGGCGTTCCCTTTGATCCAGAGGGATTGACCAGCACTTTACCAGCCATTGTGCAAGTGATTTTTGGTTTCTTGGTTGGGGAGTATATTCAATTGAAAGGAAAGAATTATGAGATGCTGGCACAATTGATTTTAACCGGCATGGTATTGGTGCTTGCAGGTTATATTTGGGATTTTAGTTTTCCAATCAATAAAAAAATATGGACCAGTAGTTATGTATTGTACACCTCAGGACTGGCCATCATCACTTTGGGTATGCTCATTTATTTACTAGAATTTAAAAATATTAAAGGCGCTTGGAGTAAATTCTTTGATGTATTTGGAAAGAATCCCTTATTTGTATTTGTATTAAGTGGATTCTTACCGCGGGTTTTAAATTTATTAAGATGGGTAGATCATACAGATGCAGAAGGCAAGCCAGTATTCACTTCCAGCCTACCATGGTTTTACGAACATATTTGTAAAAATATAAATAGCGACTTACGTGTTGGCTCTTTTATGTATGCTTTGTGCGTAATTGGTATTTTTGGTCTGCTGGCTTATTACTTAGATAAAAAGAAAATATACATTAAAGTATAAATAAAACAAGTCTATTTTATTTGAAAAGACTCGCTGCTTTTTCAAGATTTTCAGGTTTGCCCACATCTAATAAAATATCCTCACTGTGGTCAAAAAAACCAATGGTATGTTTTGCGGCCAATTGTAAATAAGCATCAATCAAAGAAAATTTACCCGTTAATTCCAATGCCTCATAAAAAGAAGCATGTAAAATTTGAATGCCGCTAAAGGCCTTGGCCAGTATGGCTTCAGGAGTAAGTTGTTGATAGCTTGCATCAGCCCATTTTTCCTCACCCGTGGTGTTATTTTTCCAGCCAATTAATTTTCCAGTAGTACTAAATAATAAATTTCTACTTGATGCTCTACTAGTCACCGCTAAACTGGCTATATAATTTGAATCGTCCTTGGCCAACAACTTATCCGCTTCAATGAAATGTGCTAAATTTAAACTAGTTAAGATATCCGCATTCATCACCAACCATTTTTCTTCTTTTTCAAAAAAAGATTTTGCAAATAAAACACCGCCCCCTGTTTCTAATACTTCGCTAGTTTCATCTGAAATATGTACTTTGCTGCCCCAGCCATTATTTATTTTTACTGCGTCGAGAATTTGATCGGCAAAATGATGCACATTCACCACTACTTCATCTATACCAAATGTTTGTAGGTATTCGATATTTCTTTGTAACAAAGATTTCTCATTGACCAATGCCAAGGCCTTGGGATGCTTATTGGTAAATGGTTTTAGCCGTGTGCCTAAACCTGCTGCTAAGATCATGGCGCGCATAGGATATTATTTAAGCCAGTTTTGTTGATTCGTGTGTTCTAAAACTGTTTTGACTTTGTATTTATTTCTTAAATGTCTAGCGGTTTGCTCAGCAGCATAGACACTTCTGTGTTGACCACCTGTACAACCAAAATTTATATGCAAGGAAGTGAACCCCCTTTTCAAATAGTCATCCACTGTAATGTCAATCAAATCCCAAACACTATTTAAATAAGTATTCATTTTGGTTCTTTGTTCTAAAAAATCTTGCACGGGTTTATCTAAACCAGATTGTTTTTTATGTTCCTCTACTCTGCCTGGATTTAAAATGCCACGCATGTCAAAGACAAAGCCACCACCATTTTCGGAATCATCCACAGGTATGCCTTTTTTATAACTAAAGCTATGGATGGTAATAAGAAGCGGGGTAGTTTCATTGGCGATGGTAGGTGTAAATCTTTGAAGGACTTCCTCACTCACCATCCAATTCAATATAGAGGCAAACACGGGTGTGTCTTTAGCCAATGTATGTACTTTAAAAAAGTTTTTTAAATTCATTAGTCCCAAAGGAATGCTGCTTAAAAAATGCGCCTTTCTTTCAAACAAGCCTCTAAATCCATAAGCCCCCAATACTTGCAACAACCTCAACAATACAAAACCATGGTATTGCTTTTTAAATTCATTGACATCAAGGGGTGAGGGAAGTAGTTTTTGCAATTCACTGATATAATGATCCAATAATTTTTCTTTCCACTCCTTAGATAATTCCGCTTTGGCTTGCCACAACAAAGAAGCGACATCATAGGGCAAGCCCCCTTGCATGCCTCCTTGAAAATCTATAAAAAATACTTCACCCTCTTTGACCATGATGTTTCTGCTTTGAAAATCACGAAACATAAAATTATCAAAATGATTTTTCGCCAATTGTTCACTTAACAATTCGAACTCATCAATCAAGGCTTGCTTGTCATAGGGATATTGTAAAGTATCCAAAAAATAATACTTGTAATAAAGTAAGTCTGTCAATATGGAATGTTTGCCAAAACTTTTCGAAGTCAAGCAATGTTGGTAATCCAAACCCTTAGCCCCTTGAATTTGTAACTTGGCTAGAGCAGTTAAACTTTTTTGAAACAATACATAAACCGCTTCTGTTTTACCCTCTAGCTCCAATACATCCAATAAAGAGCTGCTTCCAAGATCTTCTTGTAAATACACAGTTTCCTCTTTGCTTACAGCCAAGACCTTTGGGACTGGCATTCCTTTTTCATGAAAGTGGTGGGCAAAATAGAGAAAGGTCTGGTTCTCCTTTACATTTAAATTATAGGTAGCAATCCAACTCTGTTCACCCTGCTTGATTCTAAAGTAAATTCTATCCCCACCACTTTGGGGAATTTTATGGATAGCATCCCAAGGGCTGCCTTGAAAGGTATTAAACAGATTTTCAATAGTTTTCAAAATGGCTTCCATTGCTAATAGTATATACTTAATTCGGTTTAAAAGTAATTAATTATAGGCTATTAATCAATAAAGATGAAAAAGTCGTAAATTCAATACAAATCAAATACTTATGAGTACCAAACTAACCCCCCTTTTTCTTGCCGTATTCACCCTTTTTTCTTTGAGTATGTTCGCTCAAAAAGTTAACATCAATGGAATTGTGCGTGATACAAAAGGAAATGCTTTAGAAGGTGTTACCGTAAAAATAGCGAACACTAAAAATGCAACAACAAGTAATAAAATTGGTAATTATTCCATCAATGCCAATACAAATGATGTTTTAGAATTCAGCTTTATTGGTTTTGAAACAAAAAAACAGATGGCTACTGGAAACAATCTTAATGTAGTTCTAACTGCTAGCACTAATGACTTACAAGATGTGATCTTGGTGGGTAGTAGAGGAATTGGACGTGTTAAAACAGCATCTCCTGTTCCAGTGGATGTAATTAAATTAAGCGATGTTGGAATTAATACGGCAAGAATGGATTTAACTTCTACATTAAATTATGTAGCTCCTTCTTTTAACTACAACAAACAATCAGGTGCAGATGGTGCAGATCACGTGGATATAGGTACACTAAGAGGGTTAGGACCAGATCAAACCTTGGTGTTGATCAACGGCAAACGCAGACACAGCACGGCCTTAGTGGGTTTATTTGGAACTAGAGGAAGAGGTGGATCAGGGGTAGATTTAAATGGTTTCCCTATGTCGGCTGTAGATAGAATTGAAATTTTAAGAGATGGTGCTTCTGCACAATATGGTTCAGATGCAATTGCAGGTGTAATGAATATTGTACTTAAAAAAAATACCGGCGAGTGGAATATCACCACAGGCCTTGCTGGTTACAACGATAAAAAATTCAATACTTATCAATTTAAAGACAACCATGATTATTTGTATTCCAATCCAATTGATGGAGTAACTAAATCATTATCAGCGAATAGAGGTTTTGATCTAGGTAAGCAAGGTGGATTTATTAATATTTCTTTTGACTTATTAGATCAAGGAAAAACTTTCCGCCAAGCTGCTTCTTCTGATATTACTAATGCAGATGGCTTACCAACCAATACTTGGAGACAAGGTTTTGGGGATGGCTCAATGAATTCTTTAGGTACCATGTTTAATATGGAATTACCCATGAATGCTAAAACCAAATTTTATGCCTTTGGAAGTTTTAACAATAAAAATTCAGATGCTTACGCCTACACTAGAAATTGGCCAAGAAAATCAAGTCGCTTTCCTGTAAATGCCAATGGTTCTTTAATTTATGTGCCAAGTATTATGTTTGCTTCAGGATCTGGCGATACCAGTTACAATCCACACATACAAACCAATATTCAAGACATCTCCTTAGCGGCAGGTTTCTCCGGGACCACCAATAGTGGTTGGGATTGGGATTTAAGCAATACCATTGGTCGTAATAATTTTCATTATTATGGAGATGGTACTTTCAATGCGTCAATTATTGGAAGTGCAAGTAAAACACATTTTGATGATGGTGGTTTTAATTTTTTACAAAACACCACTAACTTAGATTTGACCAAGCAGTATGGTAAAGTAAATGATGGTGGCATAAAAGTATCCTATGGTACTGAATTACGCTACGAAGCCTATGGTATTTTTGCTGGCGAACTAGATTCTTACAAAGGCTACAGCAATACATTTGACCAAGCGCCAGGGTCACAAGGGTTCCCAGGCTTTAGCCCAGACGATAAATTAAGTAAAAATAGAACTGTTGGTGGTTTGTATGGAGATTTGGAATACACTCCTAACGATGCCTTATTGTTGACAGGCGCGTTAAGATTAGAGCATTACTCTGATTTTGGTGCTGTAAGTACTTTCAAAACTTCTTTTAGATACAAAGTAGTAGAGAATTTTAATTTTAGAGGATCTTTTAGTACTGGTTACCGTGCGCCTTCTTTACAACAAAAATATTTTAGCAATACATTGACTTCTTTTTCAGGTGGTAATTTAGTGCAATCCAGAATTGCCAACAATGATGATCCAATCACTAAACTTGCTGGAATTCCTTCTTTAAAACAAGAAACTTCTACCAATATGAGTTTGGGATTTTCTTGGAAACCAACAAATGGTTTAACATTCACTGTGGATGGCTATTCCATCAAAATGAAAGACAGAGTGGTTTTATCAGGCTTATTTAGCGCAGGCGATCCAAGCTTACCAAAAGCATTGACGAGCAAATTAGATGCCTTAGGCGTTCAAACTGCACAATTTTTTGCCAATGCAGTCAACACCACCAATACTGGAGTTGATGTCGTAGCCGATTACCAATTGAAACTTTCCAACAAAGAAAAATTAAAAATTTTATTGGTAGCGAATTTTCAAAATATAGCAATAGATGAGATACATGTTCCTTCTGCTTTGAGTACCACCGAATACAATACAAGTACTTTCTTTAGTGATAGAGAAAAATATTTCTTAAAAGCTTCCGCGCCTAAATCTAAATTTTCTTTGAATTTTGATTACACTAAAAATAAAATAAGTCTTGGCGCTAGAGTCACTTACTTTGGAGAGGTGACCCTTTCTGGATTTGGTGTGAATGGAGATGGTGTAAACCCAGAAGTACCAGCTGATGCAGATGAATCTGGCAATACCTTAGTTCCTGAAATTTTTTACTACAAAGGAAAGTTCACTACAGATTTATATATGAATGTTCAATTGAATAAGAAAATTTCTTGGGTATTAGGTGCTGACAATATTTTCAATAGTCACCCCGATTTTGCGGTGAACCCAGTAGCTAAATATTGGGCGGGTGACAACGAAACTGGTGGCCCATGGGATGGTGTTCAAATGGGCTATAACGGAATGAGAATATTTAGCAAATTGGTCTTTAAATTTTAATGCCCTTTTTTGAATAACTTTAAAGCCTTCTCGTTGATTCGGGAAGGCTTTTTTAATAAATCGAATCAAATGAAAAAAATATTTACCACATTCGCCGTTATTGTATTCATTGCCATTAAAGCTGCAGCACAAAATGGCATCGTGGTTTTCCAAACCGATTTTGGCACCAAGGACGGAGCGGTGTCTGCGATGAAAGGGGTAGCGAGTTCAGTAGATCCTAGTTTAAAATTATATGACCTTACCCATGACATTCCCGCTTACAATATTTGGGAAGCCGCTTACCGATTGGATCAAACGGTCACTTATTGGCCAGCAGGTACCGTATTTGTTTCCGTGGTGGATCCTGGTGTAGGTACCCAAAGAAAATCCGTGGTAGTCAAAACCAAATCGGGACATTATATAGTTACCCCCGACAATGGTACACTTACTTTAATTGCTAATTCATTAGGTATAGATTCGGTAAGAGAAATTGATGAAGCCATCAATCGAAGAAAAAATTCAGGCGCTTCCTATACTTTTCATGGAAGAGATGTGTACGCGTATACTGCTGCAAGGTTGGCCGCGCATAAAATTAGTTATGACCAAGTGGGCAAAATAAGTAATGTACCCATTACCTCACTTGGTTTTCAAAAAGCGGCACTAGTGAGCAATCAATTAAAAGGCACCATAGATGTATTAGACATTCAATATGGTAATATTTGGACCAATATCGATCAAGAAAAATGGAAAACCTTTACTGCCTTAGCTCATTCAAAAAATGAAATTCAAGTACAAATTTATCACGATAAAAAATTAATCTATACCGGAGCCATGCCTTTTGAAAATACTTTTGGGGGTGTAGGGGTTGGAAAGCCGCTTGCTTATTTGAACAGTTTAATGAATTTATCTTTTGCGCTGAATCAAGGAAGTTTTTCAGAAAAATATCATGTGTATGCTGGTAGCAGTTGGACGGTTGCTGTCCATTGGGTGAAATGATAAATAGAATTTAGCTAGTAAGTCTAATTAAAAAAATATAGAGGTCTTCTATTCATTTACGCATTGCGCAATCAAGCTATGAAAATGATGCGTTCCTTGCTCACGTGTTGTGGCATATCTTCCATAATGGTAAAAACGCGAACGAATACCTTCTTGTACATGCTGTACAATTTCTTCATCTTCTTGCTCTACCGTGTCTAAGCCAGTTCCAGCACCTTGGCCTAGCTTGCTTGCATCAAATACAAAGCTTAAAAAACTCACCTTGGTATTGCCCGCATCCATAGGCGTAATGATGTTCAACGATAAGCCCCAAGGATAAAAATTAAACATCATATTAGGAAATACCCAGAAATAATAAGCAGCTATTTTTTTACCTGCATCAGGATGCGTCGTAGCAATGTCAAAACAATGTTCATCATTTTTCGCAATGCCTAATTGCAAACTTGCATAAGTGAATAGTTCAGTGGAATAATCTTTGAAATCTAAAAAAGCATTCAGTCCTGGATGCACAAAAGGAATATGAAACCCTTCCAAATAATTTTCACAGTACAATGCCCAATTGGCTTTAATATAAAAATCATTGGATCTAGATGCATCAAAAACTAATTTATCAATAGGCAACCAATCAATACGCTTTTGCATTTCTTGAAAAAATAGTTCCGGCCCCATTCCTTTTTTCAATTGCGTAAACAAGAGTGGCCCCCACTTAAATAAAGGCAGTGAATGCAAGTGATTGTTCTCTGGAATAAAATTTTCAACGGCTGTGAATTCTGGCATGGAAATGAATTTTCCATCTAAATGAAAAGCTCTGCCATGGTATTTGCAACGCAAATGCTTTTGCGCAGAACAAGGTTCATACACCATCAAGTTGCCTCGATGGGTACATACATTGGACAAACAATGTATTTGTTCGTTCGCATCCTTAGTAAGCACCAAGGGTTCCTCTATATAATTTTCCAATAATTTAAACGGATGTGCATCGCCAGTGTTTGGCACCATACCTACATGGCCTGCATACTGCCAACTAGGTGCAAATATTTTTTCTTTGGAAGCCTCCAAACAACTAGGATCTAGGTAAAAACTTGTATCGATGGTTTTAGCCCTTCCAATAATAGGATCTATAAAAAATTTACGCATTTGGCCATTGTTTCGGTCCCAATATACACCAACCCAATTGATAAAGTCCTGATTTTAAGCTGCCTAGAAAAAATAAATATTCAAATACAGCGTATAATTACCTTGAAAAAGGGGTATAAATTAATATATAAAATACTAAATTATTTAGTTAATATTGCTAATAAATTTAGTTTTATGTCATTTATAGATAGAGACCCCGGAGAAGGCATCGCTACCCAACAAATCAATAAAAATTACCAGTCAGGGCAAATTATTCAAGCCAATGCCACCGGTTTTGGCGCTGCTTCGGACGATTTTATGGAAAGAGGTATCGATTTGAACGAACAATTGATTCGTAATAAACCTGCTACTTTTTTCTTTCGTGTGAACAGCGATGCCATGTTGGGTGCAGGCATTCATATCGGCGATATTTTAATTGTAGACAGAAGCTTACCTGCTAGTTCGGGCAGCGTGGTAGTGGCTGTTTTGAATGGTGAATTTTTAGTACGTCGTTTACAAATTCAAGCACAGAGTATCAGCCTCGTACCCGAAAATAAAAGATACGGCACCATTCAAGTGGCTCAATTAGAACAATACAGTACTTGGGGCGTAGTTAGTTTTGTCATACATGGTTTATAAAAAATAGCTCCTCTTTTAAATAATTATTTGTGCAAGCCATTGTCGATTGTAATAGTTTTTATTGTTCCTGCGAACGCCTTTTTCAACCTCAGCTGCAAAATGCGCCCGTAGTGGTATTGAGTAATAACGATGGTTGTATTGTATCGCGTTCCGATGAAGCCAAGCAATTGGGCATTGCCATGGCCGTACCTTATTTTCAAGCGAAAGAATTGATTGAGAAAAATAAAGTGCATGCTTTCTCTTCCAATTACCACTTGTATGGCGATATCAGTTGGCGCGTGATGGAAACCATGAGACTATTGCTGCCACCGGGTTGCGTAGAAGTGTATTCGGTAGACGAAGCTTTTTTAGATTTAAAACATATCCCTGTCGATGAACTTCAAAATTTTTGTATCGATTTAAAAAATAAAATAGAAACTTGGACAGGTATTTCTGTTTCTATTGGTGTGGGGCCCAACAAAGTACTCAGCAAAGTGGCCAATCGTTTGGCTAAAAAAAATAAAATAAAAACAGGCTGCGTTGTCGTATTAAATGATACCAAAAAAATTCAAGCAGCTTTGCAACAAACCCCCATTGAAGATATTTGGGGAATTGGTTTTAGCTATAGTGAAAAATTAAAAACCTATGGCGTACACACGGCTTATGCACTTAGCATCAAAGACCTAAGCTGGGGCAAACGTTTCTTAGGAGGTGTGACAGGCATTCGATTGCTCAGAGAATTAAAAGGCGCGCAAAGCCATTCCATGCAAGCACCACGGATCGAAAAAAAAATGATTGCCACCACACGCATGTTTGGTCGAGAAGTCACAGAATGGCAAGAAATAGAAGAAGCGCTGGCCACTTATGCGACGCGCGCCGCCGAAAAACTAAGAAGACAACACAGTGCCGCTGGCGGCGTAAGTGTTTTTTTACTCAAAAAAGCACCCATGGTGATGGAGGCTTCCCATTACCACCGAGGGCGTCAAGCAAGTGGCTATACTGTTTTAGATAACCCTACCCAACTTAGCCCAGACATTATTAAGGCCGTGGTGGCCCTGGGTAAAAGCCTATTTGAACCAGGAGAGATTTACAAAAAAGCAGGGGTTATTTTGAGTGATTTTGTACCCGACAATGCACTGCAAACCAATCTATTTGTTGCCCCTGCCGATGCCAAACGCAAAAAGCTAATGAATGTAATTGACAATATGAATGCTGCCTACCGCAACGATATCTTAAAGTTTGGCGCCAGTGGCACACAGAAAAACTGGAAAATGCGCAGCGAAAGACGCAGCAAGCGCTACACCACGCGCTGGCAGGAGCTTTGCTTGGTTAGGTAAATTCATGAAAATATGGTGGAAAACGATTGTATAAAAATTCGTAGAAATGGTTTCGCTGATGTATTTTTGCCCAATTTAATACCTATGAGCAAGACGCTGAATTCCAATGAATCCATCTCCACAAATAAGAAAAAAATTATTGTTTTAGGCAGTGGACCCAACCGAATTGGACAAGGAATTGAATTTGATTATTGTTGTGTGCATGGATTGTTGGCGGTGAAAGAATCAGGCTACGAAGCCATCATGGTGAATTGTAATCCAGAAACGGTATCCACCGATTTTGACATGGCCGATAAATTATATTTCGAACCCGTTTTTTGGGAACATCTTTGGGAAATCATTGAACTAGAAAAACCAGAAGGGGTCATCGTACAATTAGGTGGGCAAACTGCATTAAAATTAGCCAAACGATTAAGCGAAAGAGGTATTAAAATAATTGGTACCTCCTTTGATAGTTTAGACATCGCCGAAGACAGAGGTCGTTTCAGCGATTTACTAAAAGAATTAAATATTCCTTACCCTGAATACGGAACAGCTTATAGCGCAGAGGAAGCCATTGACGTTGCTAACAAAGTTGGTTACCCAGTATTAGTAAGACCGAGTTATGTGATTGGTGGACAAAGAATGCGTATTGTTATTAATGATGCAGAAGTAGAAACGGCGGTGGTCAGTATCTTAAAACATATTCCTAGCAACAAAATATTAATTGATCATTTCTTAGATCGTTGCCAAGAAGCAGAAGTAGATGCCATTTTTGATGGGGAAACTTTTCATGTCATGGGTGTGATGGAACATATTGAACCAGCAGGAATCCATAGTGGTGATAGCAATGCAGTTTTACCTGCCTTCAATCTAACACCACTCATTGTGGCTACCATGGAATTTTATAGTGAAAAAATTGCACGCGCTTTAAATATCAAGGGACTCATCAACATTCAATTTGCTATCAAGGACGATAAAGTATACGTGATAGAAGCCAATCCAAGAGCCTCTAGAACCACTCCTTTTATTGCCAAGGCTTATCAAATACCTTATTTAAACATTGCTACCAAGGTAATGTTAGGCGCCAATAAATTAACAGAATTCACCATGGAGAAAAAACTAGACGGATTCGCCATCAAAGAACCTGTTTTTAGTTTTGATAAATTCCCAGGTGTAAATAAAGAATTAGGCCCTGAGATGAAGAGCACCGGCGAAGCCATTCGCTTCATCAAAGACTTACGTGACCCTTACTTTAGAAATTTATACAAAGAGCGTTCAATGAACTTATCAAGATAATTTTACACGAACGATACTAAAAAAGCCCTTAAGAAATTAAGGGCTTTTTTTATTGAAAATTTGCGACTTCAGCAATTAGAAAAAATACAATATTATCCTCCTCTGCGCTCGCAAGCTTGAATGTTCGGCGAAAAATAGTATTTCTTTCTAATTGCTTATACTTAAAGCAGTTGATTTAAAATATAGTACCCCGAGGGCGATATCCGTTTCTTCCGCTTGAGAACGAGGGGTAGCTATATTTTAAATTTAAGAAGGTATGGATTTGCGATTATACTATATTAGGTGGAACTATAAGTTTACTCCATACTGATCAATCAAATAAATAACCGCAGCAATATTGGCAGCGCCTAAAAGTAATTCACGCTTATTTACATTTTCAAAAACATCTGTTTTAGCATGGTGCAAATCAAAATAACGTTGACTGTCTGGAACAAGTCCTGATAATACAACATTCTTATCCACTGTTTTTAAGGGGCCTATATCGGCTCCACCACCACCTGCTGTTATTTCAGTACCATAAGGTTTTAATAAACTGGTCCAAGTTTGAAATTTCTTGAACTGCTCAGGACTGCAACTAATACCAATGGATCTTGGTGTGAAACCACCTTCATCACTCTCAAGTGCGAAAATATGTTTTTCATTATTTTGTTTTGCCAATTCAGCATATTTGTTACCACCGCGCATTCCATTTTCTTCGTTGGCAAATAATACAAAACGAATCGTACGCTTTGGAACATAATTGTTCGCTTTCATCGCACGCAATACTTCCATGGTTTGAACAATACCTGCTCCATCATCATGGGCTCCTTCATTTACATCCCAACTATCTAAGTGGCCTCCAATGGTAATAATTTCTTCTGGAAATTGAGAACCTTTTAATTCAGCGACTACATTATTCTCATCTGCATCTGGCAAGAAGAAACCATAGGTTTGCATTTGAACACGCATCTTTGAAGTTTTCGCAGCTTCCCAAAGTGCTTTTGCATCATTAGGTCCTAAAGCCACAGCAGGAATTTTGGGTAAAGACTCGTCGTAACGCATGCCCCCTGTATGTGGTTCATTATCGGGAGCCGTACTTAATGAATGAATCATCACACCTACTGCACCATATTTAGCAGCGCGGCTTGCACCCGAACCGCGATAAATTCCAGATTCTCCATAAGCCACAAATGTTTGAATTCTTGTAGGATTAAAAACACTATGGTAATAAACAATCTTTCCTTTTACTTCATCTTTTCTTTTTTCTAATTCATCAAAATTAGCCACTGCTAAAAGTTCAGCTTCTACCAGTCCATTACTACTTAAAGAATTGCCGAGTGCCAAAGCCGCTAAGGGTTCATTTTGTACTTTGCCATTGACACTTACAATAGCAGCAAAATCTTTACCACCTCTTTGCCAACTAGGTGTTTTACAAGCTTGCAAAAACACTTTATCAGGATGGTAGGCTTCCAAATTCCTTTTTCCCCAAACCGCTGCATTTTGTTGCTGTGGCGAGCCTGCTAAACGACCACCAATTTTTTTGGTAAGCTCTCTAAGTAGGTCATAAGCCTTGCCATTGGTCATAATTTCATCGGCTAATTTTTTTATACTAACACTGTCTTGATTGTTTTGTGCTGAAGCCATAATAGGCAAGCATAATAATAAGGTAACAAGGGTCCGCATGATGTTAAATTTTTCGTTCATATAATTCTTAAATATAATTAAACTTTATTGAATAATTAGTTGTTATTTGCATAATCAATAGTACTAAAATGAAGATTGGAATTGTTTGCTATCCTACCTTTGGTGGAAGTGGTGTTTTGGCTACCGAATTAGGTAAAGCCTTGGCCGAGAAAGGTCATGAAATTCATTTTATTACCTATCAACAGCCTGTTCGATTGAATGGTTTCCATGCCAATATATTTTACCATGAAGTTAGGGTGCCTACTTATCCCTTGTTTGACTACCCTCCTTATGAATTAGCTTTAGCGAGTACCATGGTGGATGTAATATTAAATCATGATTTAGATTTAATACATGCCCATTATGCTATACCACATGCATCAGCAGCTTATACTGCGAAACAAATTGTAAAACAAAAAACAGGCAGGTCGGTTCCTGTTATTACCACGCTGCATGGAACAGATATTACTTTAGTAGGTCGTGATAAAACTTATGAGCCCGTAGTTACTTTTTCTATCAATGAAAGCGACAGTATCACAGCTGTATCAGAAAATTTAAAAGCGGAAACTTATAAGCATTTTGATATTAAAAAAGAGATTGAAGTCATTCATAATTTTGTAGACGTACATAGGTATAATAAAAAACCGGTGGCTGCTTTTAGACAAGTCATTGCGCCTAATAATGAAAGAATTATAATTCACGCATCTAATTTTAGAAAAATTAAGCGTATCGATAATGTCATGGATATATTTAAAAATATTCATGCAGCACTTCCTTCTAAATTATTAATGGTAGGCGATGGACCAGAACGTCCCCTAGCCGAAGACCTTACTAGACAATACGGATTAGAAGCCGATGTTCGTTTTTTAGGTAAGCAAGAACAAATGGAAGAAATTTTAGCAGTAAGTGATGTATTTTTATTGCCTTCTGAATATGAAAGTTTTGGATTAGCTGCACTGGAAGCCATGGCTGCAAGTACCGTAGTCATTAGCTCTGATGCAGGTGGATTAAATGAAATAAATATTGATGGAGTTACTGGTTACACTTCCCCAGTGGGTGATGTAGAAGGCATGAGTAAAAATGCCATTGAATTATTGCAAGACGAATCAAAATTAAAAGCCTTTAAACAGAATGCTTTAAAAGAAGCAAAGCTTTTTGATATTCAACATATCATTCCTAAGTACGAGGCTTTATATAGAAAATATTGCAGAACAGGAGACTGTTAATACTAAGCTAGCAATTTATTTTACTTAACAACGGCGCTACAATAAATAAAAAATTTATTGTAGCGCTTGATCAATACTTAATTGAATATTTTTAATGGCAGTTGAAAGTTCCAAATTAGTAATACAAAAAGGCGGTGCAATTCTAATTCTGTCTTCTGCAAACAAAAACCAATCGGTAATAATTCCATTTTCTACACAAGTGGCGGCAATTTTTTTAGCAAGTTCGTCCGATTCAAATTGTATCGACATCCATAAACCCTTATGCGATCTATTCATTATTGCTGTATGATTCATTTCTTTCACTAAAATATTTTCTTTCTCCGCTACTTCTTTTATCCAACCTGAACTTTGCAATACTTTTAAAGCTGCATCGCCTGCTGCACAAGAAACGGGATTGCCCCCAAAGGTAGTAATATGACCAAGTACAGGATTTTCAGTTAGAAGGGCCATCATTTTTGGATGACTAATAAAGGCTCCTAGTGGAAGTCCACCGCCTAAGGCTTTTCCTAATAATAAAATATCTGGTACTAGTCCTAATTGTTCAAAAGCAAACATGGAACCTGTTCTGCCAAAACCCGATTGTATCTCATCAAAAATTAAAAGTGCGCAATGTTCTTTACATTTTTGGGCAATAGCTGCTAGCCATTCTTTAGTAGCTGGTGTAATACCTGATTCTGCTTGTACAGGCTCCACAATTATGCATGCCACTGTAGCATCAATATGCTCAAGGTCTTCAAAATTATTATACCTTAATTGAAGCGTATCAGGTAGTAGTGGTCTAAATGCATTTTTAAAATATTCATCCCCCATTACACTCAATGCGCCTTGCGTACTTCCATGATAACCTCCTTTGAAAGAAATAATTTTTGTTCTTTTCGTAACACGCTTTGCTAGTTTCATCGCACCTTCTGTCGCTTCTGCCCCACTACTTGTAAAATAAACCGATTGTAAATTTTCTGGAAGTAAACTCATTAAAGCTTTTGCATATTGCACTTGTGGCGCTTGTATAAATTCTCCATACACTATGACATGCATGTATTTTTCCACTTGCGCTTGAATGGCTTGAATCACATCGGGATGACTATGGCCAATATTGCAAACACTAAATCCAGCAATCATGTCTACAAATTTTTTTCCTTCTACATCCTTGATATAAATGCCTTCGGCAGAAGCAACTTCGATACCAATGGGCTTATCAGAAGTTTGCGCTAAATGCTGAAAAAAAAGTTGTCTATTGTTCATACCGGGCATAATAACTATTAAATTGCAGTACAAAAGTCGCATTTTTATGGCAACCATACTCAGCATTCAAGGGAAAGATCCACAATTTGGTGAAAATTGTTTCATAGCACCCAATGCTACCATCGTTGGAGAAGTAACCATGGGCAATGAATGTTCCATCTGGTTCAATGCCGTTCTTAGAGGCGATGTACATTATATTAAAATGGGCAATAAAGTAAATGTGCAGGACGGCGCTGTCATTCATTGTACTTATTTAAAACACCCTACTACTATTGGCAATAATGTTTCTATTGGACACAATGCGCTGGTGCATGGTTGCACTATTCATGACAATGTATTAATTGGCATGGGCAGTATTGTCATGGATGGATGTGTGGTGCATTCTAATTCCATTATTGCGGCTGGAGCTGTAGTTTTAGAAGGTACCATGGTAGAAGAAGGAAGTATTTATGCAGGCGTACCCGCTAAAAAAGTTAAAATGGTTTCAGAAGCATTAATAACTGGAGAGATCAATAGAATTGCAGACAACTATGTTAAGTATTCAAGTTGGTTTGAGGACTATAATGACGCCAAAAAATAAGTTCTAAAATAATTACTAAGACTAGTACATTAATACATAGGGCCTTGTATTCCATGCCATAAATCGACATAACTATAAAAACGTGCTTCAGTTATGCTACCTTTTTCTACCGCTGCTTTTACTGCACAACCTGGTTCATTCATATGCTGGCAATTGTTAAATTGACAATCATTCATTTTGGCACGCATCTCCGGAAAGTATTGCGCTAATTCTTCTTTTTCTAAATTCACTAAACCTAATTCTCTCATACCTGGGGTGTCTATTACCGAACCTCCTTCAGGTAGATCATACATTTGTGCAAAAGTAGTCGTATGTAATCCTTTTCCACTCCAATCACTCACTTCCTGTGTATTTAAATCTAGATGTGGAAACAAATAATTGATAAGGGATGATTTTCCAACCCCACTGTGTCCGCTGATAAGCGTTGTTTTATTTTTTAGAAGTTGTTGTACCAATTCCAAGCCTTCTTTTTTCTCTACACTGATTAAATATACTTGATAGCCGATGGCTTCATACATTTTTTTCATTTCCTCATAAGTATGCATTTCTTTTTCACCATAGATATCCGATTTATTAAAAACAATAATAGCAGGTATATGAAAGGCTTCACAGGAAATTAAAAAGCGATCTATAAAACCTTGGGAGGTTTTAGGCGATTTTAAAGTGCCAAGTAAAATGGATTGATCCAAATTCGAAGCGATAATATGTTGTTGTCTTTTATTATGAGGCGACTGCCTAGCTACATAATTGTTTCTATCTAAAATGGCATCGATCATCACGGTCCCTCTTTCCTCATCTTCTAGCTCATATTCTACCCAATCACCAACTGCAATGGGGTTGGTAGAAGTAATATTGTCTAACTTAATCACCCCCTTAATACGGGCCTGATAAAACAGTCCAGCTTCGGATTTGACCGAATACCAGCTTCCAGTAGACTTATATATACGCGCTTTCATGCACTACGAAGATAAAAGTATTTGTTAAGAACTACACTATCCAAAAAGCAGCACAAATTCAATATCTTTGCTCTATGAGTCAATTTGCACATGATAAAGTAGTTCCTTATAGCCAAAGCAATGCCGAAAAGAAAGAACAAGTTGCGACAATGTTTGATTCTATTGCAAAACGCTACGATTTTCTAAACCGATTTTTAAGTTTAGGTATTGATCAAGGTTGGCGTAAAAAAGCCATTGCTTATTTAAAGGATAAAAAAATAAACCATCTTTTAGACATTGCTACAGGTACGGCCGATATGGCCCTTATGGCATATGGTCAAATTCAACCCGAAAAAATTACAGGCATTGATATCTCTGAAGGCATGATGCAGTATGGTAGAATTAAAATTCAAGACAAAGGCTTGAGTGATAAAATTCAATTAAACTTGGGTGATAGCACAGCTATTCCTTTTGAAGCATCCACATTTGATGGTGCCATGGTTGCTTTTGGCGTAAGAAATTTTGCCAATTTAGAAAAAGGATTAGAAGAAATATACAGAGTGTTAACTCCTGGTAGCAAATTAGTGATATTAGAATTTTCACAACCTAGCAGTTTTTGGTTTAAGCCCATCTATACTTTTTACATGAAATGGGTGACACCTAGCATTGGGAAATTATTTTCAGGTAATAAAGAAGCCTACGCCTACTTAAATGAAAGCGTGATTGCTTTTCCAGAAGGCGCTGCTTTTTTAACTATATTAGAGCAGGCAGGATTCACCAATGTTTCGCAAGAAAAATTAAGTTTAGGTATATGCAGTATTTATTGCGGAAGCAAATAATTTTAGTAGGTATTTTATTAAGTACCAGTTTGGCTGCTTTAGGGCAGACAGATGAAGTGTACCGACCTTACAATGATGAAAGGCCTATCTATCTTGGTGTAAATATTGGCTTAATAAATGGATACATGAACTTTGATAGAGGCTTCCCTTTTTTATATCCAAGTCCTGGGGATGTAAAATGGATTTCAAACTATAGAAATTTTAATGCTTTTTGGAATATGGGATTAAGTGCTAATCTAAGATTAAGTAATCATTTTTTATTAAGATTCAATCCTAATTTACTTACTGGTCAAAGGGAATTTCAGTTTACCACAAACCCTAATATTACTGATACTTTTAAAATGAAAAATAACGCATCCATTATCAATCTTCCCATTGCTTTAAAACTTGAATCAGATAGGTATAATTTTTTTAGAAAGCCGGATTTTATGCGCCACTATGTTTTTGCAGGGGTGAAATTTGATTATGACTTGTCTGCAGGTAAGACCCCTGAAATTTCAAAAATAAGTAAAGCACTAACTCCATACCCATATCCAGTAGCAAATGCTAATTTATTAAATGCAATAGATTATGGCTATGAATTTGGTATGGGACTTAGCTTTTATTTTCAATATGCAACTATTTCTCCTGAAATAAAATTTAGTTATGGCCAGAAAGACATCCGTAATAGTAATCAGCTTTTGAATAGCTTAGATAAAGTAAGTGGTAATTTTGTATACTTTACTATCCATTTGGAAGGAGAATCTTTCTTTTTGAAAAATTAAAAACAATGCATACTTATTTAATTAAAAATACAAATATTGTTAATGAAGGTAAAACCATTCAGGGCGATGTATTAATTAAAAATGGTCGTATTGAAAAAATAGCCAAGCAAATTGAGGTTAAAGAAGCAGTCCTAGAAATCAATGGTGAAGGCCAATATTTATTACCAGGTGTCATTGACGACCAAGTGCATTTTAGAGAGCCTGGTTTAACACATAAAGCCAATATTTATAGCGAAGCCAAAGCCGCAGTGGCTGGGGGTGTGACCAGTTTTATGGAAATGCCCAATACCCAACCTCCAGTTTTTACACAAAGTTTATTAGAAGACAAATATAAAATTGGCGCAGCTACTTCACTAGCCAATTATTCCTTTTACATGGGTACTTCTCAAGACAACTGGGAAGAAGTTTTAAAAACCAATGATAAAAAAAATGAAGTCTGCGGCATTAAAATTTTTATGGGTTCTTCCACTGGAAATTTACTCGTAGACAATCCTTTGGTTTTAGAAAAGATTTTTGGAGGCGCCGAACTTTTAATTGCCACCCATTGTGAAGAAGAAGGTTTGATTAAAAGAAACAAAGCAGCCCTAGAAGCCATCAAGCCAATATTAGAACCTTCGGATCATCCCATTGTTAGAAACGAAGAAGTTTGTTTTGAATCTTCTTTCAAAGCCATTCAATTGGCCCAAAAGTTTGATACCCGCTTGCACATCTTACACATTAGTACTGCTAAAGAATTACAATTGTTTTCTAATTTAAGGCCCTTAGGAGACAAAAGAATCACTGCAGAAGTTTGTGTGCATCATTTGCATTTTACTTCGGAGGATTATGCGCGTTTAGGCAATTTAATTAAATGCAACCCAGCCATCAAAAGTCCAGAACACAAAGCAGCCTTGTGGCAAGGCTTATTGAATGATCAATTAGATGTCATCGCTACCGATCATGCCCCTCATACTTGGGCAGAAAAACAAGAAGCTTATGCCCATGCCCATGCAGGCCTACCCTTGGTGCAACATCCATTACTATTGATGCTTAAATATGTGCAAGAGGGTAAATTAAGTATGGAAAAAATGGTAGAGAAGATGAGTCATGCAGTAGCCACTTGTTTTCAAATTAAAGAACGTGGTTTTATTAGAGAAGGCTACCATGCCGACTTAGTACTTGTCAAAGAAATACCTTACACCGTAAGTAAAGAAAATATATTATACCACTGCGCTTGGAGTCCCTTAGAAGGCAGTAGTTTCCCCTATCAAGTCCAAACTACTTTTGTGAGTGGGCATCTTGCTTTTCATGAAGGGCAGTTTAACGAGACGGAAAAAGGACAACGCTTACAATTTACCAGAAGCTAATTAGTAAATGGTCTTATGCAAGTTGATAAAATTACTTTACAAGACATTGGGTTATTTGATATAGAAGCAAGCCATGGTTTACTTACCCATCTTAATTTTTGCAAGACCAATGGTGGTAAAGAAAAACTAGACCAATTTATACTTAGCCCACTAGCCTCTATTTCTGCCATTGAGCAAAGACAAAATGCGATAGCAGTTTTTATTCAAGAACTAGATTTTCTCCACTCCATGAGCATCACCAATGGCAGTACTTTAGTCATTGAAAAATTTTTTGAAACTGGTTTTAAAAGTATTCCTCCTCAAATTAGTTGGCTAGGGGCTTATTGGTACAGGTACCTGAACGCTTCCGATTATTCTTTGTTAAGTTATTCTCTTGAACATTTGATTGTTTTTTATCAAAATTTACAAGCCTGGGTAGCCGTTTTTGAAGCAAAAAAAGAAAATCAAAGCATTCAGCAATTAGTTCAAGCCATTAAAAAATATACCAGCCATCCGCGTTTAGCACAGCTGCCCAAAAAACCAAAGGTGGAACACCCTCAAGAATTATTGTCGCTTTGTTATTTTTTCTTTTATCAATACAAAAACAATACACGTCATTTATTAAATAGCTTTTATGAATTAGATGCCTATTACAGCATGGCCCAAGCAGTAAGCAATTATCAATTTGTTTTTCCTCATTGGCATCCCGGCAATCAAGCTTATTTTGAAATAGAAGGCGCCATTCATCCATTGGTAGCCAACCCAATTGACAATGCCATTTCTTTGAATCAAAATAGCAATCTACTATTTTTGACAGGAGCCAATATGGCGGGTAAAAGTACTTTTATCAAAACCATGGGCATAGTGCTTTATTTAGCCCATGTGGGTATGGGCGTGCCTGCAAAAAAATTAAGCCTTTCCTTGTTTGATGGACTCATCACCAATTTGACCATTGCAGACAATGTAGTGAAAGGAGAAAGCTATTTCTTTAATGAAGTGCGTCGTATAAAAAATACCATTGAAAAAATAGTCGATGGGAAAAAATATTTTGTTTTGATAGATGAGTTATTTAAAGGCACCAATATTCAAGATGCCATGAAATGCAGCACAGCGGTAATAGAAGGCTTGCAAAATTTAAACAATAGTTTATTGATTATTTCCACGCATTTGTATGAAATTAGTGATGGGCTAAAAAAATATGCCAATATTAAGTTTAGTTATTTTGAAACCGAAGTACATCAAAAAGAACTTATTTTTCATTACCAATTAAAACAAGGCGTTAGCCAAGATAGATTGGGCTATTTGATTTTAGAAAGAGAAGGCGTGGTGGACCTGTTAGAAAAGATGACCAAAAACAAGTATTAATACTATTAATTTGCTTTAACAACTAAGCTAGTTTCAAGTAAAAAGATGCTTGTAAAAATAAAAGGGGCTGCCTTATTGGGCATTGACGCCATCACCATCACCATCGAAGTCAATGTGAGTATGGGTCAGGGTTACTGCATTGTGGGATTGCCAGATAATGCCGTCAAAGAAAGTCTAGACCGCACCGAAACTGCCATTAAAGCCAATGGCTTTCATATGCCCAGAACCAAGTTGGTCATCAATCTATCTCCAGCCGATATAAAAAAAACAGGGGCTGCTTTTGATTTACCCATTGCCATTGGCATTTTAGCTGCCTCGGAACAATTGCCTGCTGTCTATCCCTTGGAAAATTATTTGATCATGGGTGAACTAGGTTTGGATGGAAACTTAAATCCTATCAAAGGCGTATTGGCCATGGCCATGCAAGCAAAGGAGGAAGGATTTGCTGGTATCCTAGTGCCCAATGCAAATAAAATGGAAGCATCCATGGTCGATCAATTGCCTGTCTTTGCATTTGATCATCTCAATGAAGTGATTGCATTTTTAAAAGACCCATTGTACATCCCTCCTGTTAGTACTTTTAAATACAAACCCAATACTTTGCCTTCAAAATATTATGCCCTACAACCAAAAGCACAAAACATTCCAGATTTTTCTGAAGTAAAAGGTCAATGGTATTGTAAACGTGCACTTGAGGTAGCCAGTGCTGGCGGTCACAATATTATTATGATTGGCCCACCAGGGGCAGGAAAAACCATGCTAGCGAAAACTATGGTTTCTATTTTGCCCCCTTTAAGTAAAATGGAAGCATTAGAAACTAGTAAAATTTACAGTGCTACGGGTAAATTGGCAATGGGTCAACCTTTGTTGTCACAAAGACCATTTAGGCAGCCCCACCATACTTTATCTGCCATTGCCATGATTGGGGGTGGGAGTATTCCGCAACCTGGTGAAATTTCCTTGGCGCACAATGGAATACTTTTTTTAGATGAGCTTCCTGAGTTCAATAAGTCGGTACTTGAAGTTTTAAGACAACCCATGGAAGATGGTACCGTAGTCATTGCAAGGGCCAAAATAAGTGTCCAGTTCCCTGCTAGATTTATGTTGCTGGCCTCCATGAACCCCTGCCCTTGTGGATTTTACAATCATCCCCAAAAAGAATGCCATTGTAGTAGTAGTGCCATTCAAAAATACATGCATAAAATTTCAGGGCCAATGTTAGACCGAATAGACTTACATATTGAAGTAGCCCCTGTTTTATATGAAGAATTGAGGGGAAAAGAGGAGACAGACAACTCGGAAATGGTGGCATTAAGAGTTAAAAATGCAAGAGCCCTGCAATTGCAAAGGTTTGAATTGGAGGAGGGGGTCTTTACGAATGCTCAAATGAACAAAAATCAAATCAAAAAGTATTGTACCATTGACCCTGGTGCAGAAAAATTATTGAAAGAGGCCATGGAAAAATTTCAGTTAAGTGCCCGTGCCTTTGATCGTATTTTGAAAGTAAGTAGAAGTATTGCAGATTTAGCAAATTGTGAAAATATTCAAATCCACCATATCAGCGAAGCCATTCAATACAGAAATCTTGACCGATCTAATTGGGGACAATTCAAAAACTAGTTAAAAAAATAGGTTGGAAAGGCAATTTTAATATTGGCCAGTCTTTAGTAAAACCAAGGTACAAGCCTCAATGACTTCTATGCCATTTTTTTCTGCAAGTGAAGCCAGTATTGGGTTTTCAGTACCTGGATTAAATATGATTCTACGTGGCGCAAGTGCAATAATGCCCTCCAGATACTCCGTCTGAGCAGTAGGACCAAGGTACAATGTAACAGTATCTATGCTTCCTTTTTGAGGCCATTCATTGATAATGATTGTGTTATGAATGAATCCTTTTTTAATTCCAAAAGGATAGACTGCAAACCCTTTTTCTTCTAAAAGTGCCGTGGCTAAAAAACTATAACGTTCTGGATTGGGCGTGGCGCCAACCACTAATGTAACAGGTGCTTGCATGGTACAAAACTATTATAAAAAATCAACACATTTATTATAGTTACAATAAAACAATGTAATTTTATGTAATTAAAATAACTAACAATTTAAAAAATAAACTCATGGCAAAGTCAAAAAAGAAAGTTGCAGCTAAAAAAGCAGCTCCTAAAAAGAAAGTAGTTGCTAAGAAAAAAGCAACTGTAAAAAAAGCAGCTCCTAAAAAAAAGGTGGTAGCTAAAAAGAAAGTTGCAGCTAAAAAAGTAGCAACTAAGAAAAAAGTAGTCGCTAAAAAGAAAGTCGCAGCAAAAAAAGCAGCACCTGCAAAAAAAGTAGTTGCAAAAAAGAAAGTCGTTGCAAAAAAAGCAGCACCTGCAAAAAAAGTAGTTGCTAAAAAAGTAGCAGCAAAGAAAAAAGCACCTGTTAAAAAAGTGACTGTTCCTGCAGCAACTACTGTAGCAACACCAACACTTTTCACAGAGCCAACTACTACGCCAACAGCATAGTCAACTCATTGAATTTATAAATCCCGTTCCGATTCCGATTACTCGGGTTAGACGGGATTTTTTATTTTAATCAAAAATAGCATCATGCGTAAATTATTAATATTTTTATTTTTTCCTTTGCTGCTTCAAGCACAAAATAATTCCATTGCAGAAAAAACTAAGTCTATGGAATTACACCAAGGGTATTTTAATTATTGGTGGGATGCAGGACAAGGAAAAATATACGTAGCCATTGATAAATTAGAACTTCCCTTTTTATATGTCAATTCTTTACCAGCTGGCCTAGGGTCTAATGATATTGGGCTTGACAGAGGTCAGATAGGGGATAGCAGAATTGTCTATTTTCAAAAAGTGGGAAAGAAAGTATTGCTTACCCAACCCAATTATGATTATCGCGCCATCACCAATGATCCTAGAGAACAGAAAGCAGTGAATGAATCTTTTGCTCAATCTATCCTATTTAGTTTTGCAGTGGAAGCAGAAGAAAATAATACTATACTGATTGATGCTACCCCTTTCTTTTTAAGAGATGCACATGGGGTGGCAGACAGAATTAGAAAAATGAAACAAGGTACTTATGTATTGAACGAACCAAGGTCAGCCATCTATATTAAAAATACCAAAAACTTTCCTAAAAATTCAGAATTCGAAGCTACACTTACTTTTGTTGGTGGCGCAGATGCAGGAAGATTCATTCAAACCATTGCTCCATCTACTGAAGCATTGACTGTAAGAATGCACCATAGTTTTGTAGCACTTCCAGATAACAATTATACACCAAGAAATTACGATATAAGAAGTGGCTATTTTGGTAACAGTTATTTTGATTATGGAAGTGACATCAGTGAACCCATTCAAAAAATGGTCATCAATAGACATCGTTTATTTAAAAAAGACCCCACTGCTGCATTGAGCGAACCAGTTAAACCCATTATTTATTACCTAGACAATGGTACACCAGAACCCATTCGATCTGCCTTATTGGATGGTGCAAGATGGTGGAATCAAGCATTTGAAGCAGCCGGCTATAAAAATGCATTTCAAGTAAAAATATTACCAGATTCAGCAGATCCCATGGACATTAGGTACAATATGATCAATTGGGTGCATCGTTCCACTAGAGGTTGGAGTTATGGCTCTACCATTGCCGATCCAAGAACAGGAGAAATTATCAAAGGTCAAGTTACTTTGGGCTCCTTAAGGGTGCGTCAAGATTATTTAATATTTACCTCCTTGCTTTCTCCTTATATCGATGGAAAACCTGTAACAGATAAAATGAGAACGGCTGCTTTACAAAGATTAAGACAATTGGCTGCCCATGAAGTAGGCCATACCATTGGCTTACAACACAATTACGCTTCAAGTTACAACGACCGTGCTTCGGTGATGGACTATCCTCATCCCAATATTTTTGTCAATGAAAAAGGAGAAATTGATTTTTCAAAAATATATACCAACGAAATTGGTGCCTGGGACAAGCGTGCTATATTGTATGGCTATCAAGATTTTGGGAAACTAAGTGCAGAAGCAGAGAAAGCTGCTTTAGACAACCTATTGGCTGAAAATTCTAAAAATGGTTTATTGTTTATTGCAGATGCAGATGCAAGAGCGGCAAGTGGCTTTCATCCCTACGCCCATTTATGGGACAATCAAGCTGATGCAGTAATTGGTTTGGAGCAAGTAATGGCTGTGAGAAAAAAAGGTTTGGAACAATTTGGGGAATCGGCCATCACCAATGGCACACCACTAAGTAAATTAGAAGATGTACTAGTGCCTTTGTACAATTACCACCGTTATCAATTCGAGGCTGTAACTAAGTTGATTGGTGGCATAAACTACAATTACAGTGTTCGTGGTGACATAAATCAAATAAAGCCAACTATCTTAAGCAATGCGATTCAGCAAAAAGCATTAAATGCTGCGCTAGCATGTTTATCTGCAAATACTTTGGTCCTACCAGAAAGAATTTTGACATTGATTCCGCCTCGTCCTCCCATGTATTATGGTGTGGGTGAATTATTTGACAAAAGAACAGGCATGAGCTTTGATGCATTGGCCGCAGCTGAAGCATTGGCTGATTTTGAACTAAGTTTCTTATTCAATGTAGAAAGAGCAAATAGATTGGTACAAAATAAAGCCAGGGCCAATACACTTGGATGGGACCAAGTATTAGATGCTATTCTAGAAAAAACCTGGTATACCAAAATACCCAATGGATTAGAGGGAAGCATTCAATTGCAAACTCAAGCATTGACCTTAACTTGGTTGCTAGGTATGTCTCAAAGTCCTGATGCCAATTATGAAGTAAGAAGTATTTGCAATGATCGAATCCAACAATTAAAATCAAAATTAGAAACTTTAGCAAAAACGGATCTTGCGCATAAAGCACAATACAACTATGCTTTAGAAAGAATTAAAAATCCAAAAGACATCGTACTTCCCAAGCCTACCATCATCCCTCCTGGTGCGCCCATTGGATGTGATCTAGATTAGTTTATTAATTGAAGTCTTATTATTTAAAGATTTTAAAAAAATCCCCTCAAAAAAAAGCCCCGCGGAATCCGCGGGGCTTTTTTAAAATCATTAGCGCATGTTATCATTAGAGTGTTCAAAAAACGAGGGGCCCGTTTATGGGGCCCCTCGAAAAAATCATTAGAGAAGAATTTAATGGAGCTTATATTTTCTTAAGCTCCATTAAATTACACAAACATTCTGATAGGTTCTTCTAAATTCGCTTTTAAAGTTTGTAAGAAAGCAGCACCTGTTGCGCCATCTACCACTCTATGGTCGCAACTTAAAGTTACATTCATCAGGTTGCCTGGTACAATTTGACCATTTTTCACCACTGGTTCTTGTGCAATCCCACCTACTGCTAAAATACAAGCATCCGGAGGATTGATAATGGCAGTGAATTGATCAATGCCAAACATACCTAAATTAGAAATGGTAAAGGTACTTCCTTCCCAATCTGAAGGTTGTAGTTTTTTATCTTTTGCTTTTTTAGCAAACTCTTTTACTGATGCACTTATTTCATCCAAAGAAAGTCCGTCGGCATAACGAAGCACTGGTACTAATAATCCTTCATCAACAGCAACAGCAATACCAATATTCACATGGTGATTTTCGCGAATCACATCCCCAAGCCAACTGCTGTTTACTTTTGGATGTTGTTTCAAAGCAAGGGCTACCGCTTTGACTATAAAATCGTTGAAGCTAATTTTAACTGGTGCTGTTTCATTCACTACTGTTCTTGCAGCAATAGTGGCATCCATGTTAATCTTCATGGTTAAGTAAAAATGCGGTGCAGTAAATAAACTTTCGCTTAAACGTCTCGCAATAGTTTTGCGCATTTGAGAAACTGGCGTATCCACAAAACTTACTTGACCTACAAAATTAGCTCTGGTGGTACTTGTTTTTCCTGCTGTAGTAGAAGTTGCAGGTGTATAGTTTTCTAAATCTGTTCTTGTAATTCTACCGTGTTCACCGCTGCCTTTCACATATTTTAAATCGATGCCTTGGTCTTTAGCAATTTTCTTGGCCAAAGGAGAGGCAAATATTCTGCCTTCATTCACCACTTGTGTATGAGCAGTAGAGGACACTGAAATTGAAACCACTGGACTAGCTGTAGAAGTTGAAACTGCTGCTACTTTTGGTAATTCTGTTACTAAAACACTTATAGGTGCTTGGATAGATTTTACAATAGCATCTATGTCTAAACCAGGTTGTCCAATAATGCACAACAATTGATTCACTAGTATTTTTTCACCTGCTTGTGCCCCTTGGTATAATAAAATTCCATCTTTATATGATTCTAATTCCATGGTGGCTTTATCTGTTTCAATATCTGCCAAGACTTCTCCTTTCGTCACCTTGTCTCCCAGTTTTTTATGCCAGCCTGCAATGACTCCTTCTGTCATGGTGTCACTTAAACGTGGCATCAATACTACTTCTTCCATGGCACTTGCATCAATATTGTTTGTTGTGCTTGTTGTTACAGGTTCCACAGTTTCAACTGATGCGGCAGGACTTGATTCAGTCGCAATTGCCGGGGCAGATGTAGCAACGCCATTGGTGTTTTGTGCGATCAAAGCAGCAATGTCTTCACCTGCTTTTCCAAAAATGGCCAATAAATCATTGACTTGTAATTTTCCACCTCTTGGTGTACCTATATGTAACAAGATGCCATCTTGATAGCTTTCTAATTCCATCGTGGCTTTGTCCGTTTCTATCTCGGCCAATAGGTCGCCTTTTTTAACGGTATCCCCCACTTTTTTATGCCATGCAGCCACCACCCCTTCGGTCATGGTATCGCTTAAACGGGGCATTAAGATAACTTCTGCCATAGGTAAAAGTAAGTTTTGTAATTGAGCCGTGAAATTACGTCAAAATTGTTTTTTTTCCCACGAGAAAAAGCAATTTTATAGCAAAAAGAGTCAAATTCCAGGCTATTTAAGCAAAAGAGTCGATTCTATTGTCCCTGGGCCAAAGTATAGGCTTTTTTATCTGCCCACATATTCAATATTTCTAGTGAACAAATGGTAAAATCCATGGCCAAGGCACGGTATAAATCAATCACCTGATTTTGAGACATTGGTAATTCATTTGCTGTCTCAAATCTGCAGTAGTATTGATTCACCAAATTAGTAAATATAGAGCCAGAAGGCCAAACCTGTGTGCCTCTATTGGTAATGGTTACTAATTTTAATGCATCCGTTGTATGACTTAAACATTTATCAGCAATCACCTGAGGTTGATCATTGCTTTCGATAAAAAAGTCAACACCTACGATTTTATGCTGATCGTGTAAATTACTTTGTAACATTGGATTATGCTCCAACTTAAAATTAGTTGGGGTTACATAAAAATTAGGCAAGAGTGGTTTTGAATTATGTATGGGTTGCTTACCAAAATTATCAATAATGGCTTGTGCAAAAACAGTAGTGTTCACAGCAGGTATTGCTTTGTCACCAAAATCTCCTGTATGTAGCCCAGACTCTAAAGTATATAATAATGCATTTTCAATCATGATGGCTTGTTCCATCAAACCCAAATGTCTAAGCATGCTTAATCCACTCAACAATAGTGAAGTGGGATTGGCAATATTTTTTCCAGCAATATCTGGTGCTGTTCCATGCACTGCTTCAAAAATAGAAATATGGTCACCAATATTCGCAGAAGGTGCAAAACCAAGCCCACCTACTAACCCAGCGCATAAATCACTAACAATATCTCCTTGTAAATTGGTTAACACAATAACATCAAATAAGTCGGGACGACTGACCAACTTCATGCATAAATCATCTACAATAACATCATCCGCTTTTAATTCCGGATATTCTTTGGCCACTTCTTTAAATACTTCCAAAAATAAACCATCCGTTAACTTCATAATATTGGCTTTGTGGCCACATGTAATTCTTCTAGCTCCTTTTTTCTTGGCCATTTCAAATGCATAACGAATCACTTGCTCACTTCCTGGACGTGTGATAAAACGTCTGCCTAAGGCTACATCCTGTGTAAGCATGTGCTCAATGCCCCCATAAGTATCTTCTATATTTTCTCTTACAATGGTTAAATCAATTGCAATACCTGCTTTACTAAAAACAGTATCTACCCCGCTTAAGGTTTGAAATTTTCTATCATTCGCGTATGTATTCCATGTTTTTCTAGCGGTGACATTCACACTTTTTACGCCCTTCCCTTTTGGTGTTTCCATCGGACCTTTGAACAGTATGCCCAAGGCTTCAATGGTGTCTTTGGCCTGCGGAGTCATACCATTGTTAAACCCTTTATCAAAAACCCATTTTCCCATGTCCACAAAATCATAGTCAAGAGGCACTTTGGCCGCATTGAAAATAGTAATTACTGCCTCCATGATTTCTGGTCCAATGCCATCCCCTTTTGCTACTGCGATCTTCATTTTTGATAAATTTTAGCTTGAAAACAAAACTTTTGCCAACCCTAATTCATTAGTTTTCGCAAAGTTACGCGACTTATGGTGTCTAATAAAAAAATAGGCTGCCTTTTTATAGAAGCGGCCCAAATATTTGGTACTTTTATCCCGCAGTATTACCTGCCTTGTACATTTGACAGTTTTCCTATGGTCTCAAAAATTTCAGAAGGTGTTGAAGTAAGCATAGAAACCTTTTATCAAAAGGATTACAGTAATCCTTTACAAAATGAGTACATGTTTGCTTACCGTATCACTATAGAAAATCACAACTCCTTTCCTGTTAAATTATTAAAACGTTATTGGGAAGTTTTTGATAGTAATTCAGAGCATAGAATTGTAGAAGGCGAAGGCGTTGTGGGGGTTCAACCTTTAATTATGCCTGGTCAACACTATCAATATGTGAGTGGCTGCCATTTAAAAAGCGAACTAGGAAAAATGCAAGGCCATTATACCATGGAAAATATTGAAACCAGGGATTTAATCAATGTCAATATTCCTGCCTTTAAAATGGTGGCGCCAGTTAAATTAAACTAAGCCAAAAAAAAAGCAACTGACCCCTCTGTTTTGCTTTAAAACTTACTTAAATAGAAAGTTTATTTCTTTTAAAAAAACGACCTTTGCTTTATGAAGATTTGTATCGCTCAACAGAATTATCATATTGGCAATTTTGAACAAAACACGCATAAAATTTTATCTGCCATTGAGGAAGCTAAAAAGCAAGGAGCAGATTTAATTTTATTTAGTGAAATGAGCGTTTGTGGTTATCCAGCTAGAGACTTTGTAGAGTTTGATGATTTTATCAATCAATGTTATGAAAGTATCGATACCATCAAAGCTGCGGCTGATGATATTGGAGTTTTAATAGGAAGCCCTGCTCGAAATCCCAATAAAAAAGGAAAGGACTTATACAACGCAGCCTTTTTCCTTTATGAAAAAAAGGTCATTGCAGAAATACATAAAACCTTGTTACCTACTTACGATGTATTTGATGAGAATCGATATTTTGAACCAGCAGATGAATGGAAAGTAATTCCATTCAAAGGAAAGAATTTAGCCATTACCATTTGTGAAGATATTTGGAACTTAGGCGATAACCCTTTGTATCGAATTTGCCCAATGGATAAAATGATGGATCAACATCCAGACATTCTATTAAACTTAAGCGCTTCTCCTTTTGACTATACCCATGATGAAGATAGAAAAGCAACGATTAAATCAAATGTGATAAAATACAAGCTCCCATTATTTTATTGCAATGCCATCGGTAGTCAAACAGAAATTGTATTTGATGGTGGTTCCTTGGTTTTTGATAAAGAAGCTAACTTATGTGGTGCACTGCCAATGTTTGCATCTGCAATAGAAATTTTTGAATGTACAGAAGAGGGTATGATCAATGCGCCTATTATTGAACCTGCTGCAAGAGTGCCCAATAAAGAATTAAATCCCCTCACCTTAGAACCCAAATTAAATATCGATCAAGTATACCAAGCATTGGTTTTAGGGGTGAAAGATTATTTTACTAAAATGGGATTCAAAAAAGCAATTTTAGGATCTTCTGGAGGTATTGATTCTGCAGTCACCTTGGCCATTGCCTGCGATGCCTTAGGAAAAGAAAATGTACACGCTATTTTAATGCCTTCTCCTTATTCCACCGAACATTCTGTTGATGATGCTGTTCAATTAAGTAAAAATTTAAATAATCCATACGACCTCCTTCCTATTAAAGAAGTGTATGAAAGTTTCTTAAGCACTTTAAAACCTTTATTTAAAGAGCTTCCCTTTTCTTTAGCCGAAGAAAACATACAAAGTAGAACCAGAGGAAATTTATTGATGGCCCTGGCTAATAAGTTTGGCTATGTATTATTAAACACTTCCAATAAAAGTGAATTGGCCACTGGCTATGGTACTTTGTATGGAGATATGGCAGGTGGCTTAGGCGTTTTGGGAGACTGTTATAAAATGCAAGTATACGAACTAGCTAAATACATCAATCGTAATAAAGAAATCATTCCCAAAAATATTATGACCAAGGCACCTAGTGCAGAATTAAGACCAGATCAAAAAGACAGTGACAGTTTACCTGCTTATGAACTTTTAGATCAAATTTTGTTTCAATATATAGAAAAAAGAGCCGACCCTGCGATGATTAAATCCTTAGGATTTGATGCTGCCCTGGTAGATAAAACATTGAAAATGGTCAATACCAATGAATACAAGCGTAATCAATTTTGTCCCATCATTCGAATTTCCCCTAAAGCCTTTGGCGTAGGCCGTCGTGTGCCAATAGTGGCTAAGTATTTAAATTAGCCGTCCTAATTTTTATAGTTCGATTCTTTTAAAAACTTATATTGTACGATCAACCATTTTATTTGCTTTATGAAAAAAATATTTTTTCTTAGTCTAAGCTTGTTCTTGCTTTGTACAGGCATAAGTAGTTTCGCTCAAGTGCAAGCAAGCATTTTACCAGGGGCTTATCAAACGGAAGAATACTTTCCTTTATTAAAAAACAAAAGGGTAGGAATTTTCACCAACCATACCGCCATGGTCAATGGGCAACACCTTATTGATACTTTATTACTGGCCGGTATTTCTATTCAAAAAATATTTACCCCAGAACATGGATTAAGAGGTACAGCCGATGCAGGTGAAATCACCAAAGACGGCATCGACCCAAAAACAGGTATACCCATCATTTCCTTGTATGGCAATAAATTTGGTCCTGACGAAAACGATTTGAAAGCTATTGATATTTTATTGTTTGACATTCAAGATGTTGGGGCTCGATTTTATACTTACATTTCTTCCTTACAATATTTTATGGAAGCAGCAGCAGCCAACCATAAGCCATTGATTATTTTAGACCGACCAAATCCCAATGGACATTATGTAGATGGACCTATTCTTGAAAAAGCTTTTTCAAGTTTTGTTGGGAAAAATACCATTCCCATTGTATATGGCATGACCATTGGAGAATATGCTACAATGTTAAAAGGAGAACATTGGATGAAAAACAGCAGAAGTAATGATTTTACAATCACCATTGTCCCCTGCAAAAATTATGACCACACCAGTTTGTATTCCATAGCTATTGCGCCTTCACCTAATCTAAGCAGCATGAATGCTATCTATTGGTATCCCAGCACTTGTTTGATAGAAGGAACTATTTTAAGTGAAGGTAGAGGCACGGATCATGCCTTTGAATACCTTGGCCACCCCATGATAGCTAATAAAGGTTTTGAATTCACCCCCATTTCAAAAAAGGGAGCACAAGCACCTAAATTAAAAAATCAAGTCTGTTATGGATGGGATCTGTCTATAAGAAAAGCCCCTAGCAATAAAATTGATCTTGAATTACTTGTTGAAATCTATGATGCCTTTCCCATAAGAGATTCTTTTTTTGTCGCTTCCAAAGGTAAAAATGCAAGTAATTATTATTTCAATAAGCTGGCTGGGAACTCTATTTTGATGGAACAAATTCAAGCAGGCCAGTCTGCCAAAGCCATCAGAGCCAGCTGGCAAAAAGGAATACTTAAGTTTAAAAAGATTAGAAAAAAATATTTATTGTACAAAGACTTTGAATAATAAAAAAGGCCCCGAGAACTGGGGCCTTTTTTTATTCAACGCTCTTAATAATTAATTTCCAATAATTGGAATCATTAATTTATGTACTGCTTCATTCAGTGTTTTTACACCTTCATTTCTAATGGTTTCGAATTTCTTTAACTGCTCCTCTGCTTGTGCTTTTAATACTGCATAAGTTTCTTTGACTTGTTTAGTAGGGGCTACATAGCCAGCTGCTGCGGATTCAAATATACCAGACAACTTATCATCTAAACGAATGGGGAAATTTAGCACGTCTTGAATGCTCTTCGCCTTGGTTTGATGTAAAGCTTCTTCAATTGTTTTCAAGCCAGCTAATAAGGCCTCGCTTTGCTTTTGGAAATTTGAATCCTTGGTTTTCTTTTGTAATACTTGTACTTGTGTTCGAATTTCCTTGATGCCTTTCAATGCTTTCATGAGCTCACTGAAACTAGCCGACACTGATAATAAGAATTGTTCTTGAGCTTTAAGGTCGGCATTGGAAACTTTATAATTTGGATCAGCGATGATTTCAAAAGGATAAGTCACTGAATCTTTATCGATGCTTACTTTAGCAAAGTACTTACCTGGGGCAGCCAATACTGGACTAGTTGTACCATTCCAGAAAATTAAATCTTCTGCAGGTTTCTCTATTTCTTTATGGTACAAGTTCCAAGTAAATTGTTGCATACCATTTTCTACTACTATGTTTGATTTTTCTTTACCAGTTTCTTTAGAACTATAATGTCTAACTAATTTTTTATTCTCGTCTAAAATATCGATTTGTATAGTAGTACTATCATTGATGTCCTTCAACCAATAATTAATCACCGCTCCTTTAGGAGGATTAACGCCCACATTGGCTGGCATACTGGCTCTTGCACCACGATTGCGACGACCTCCCATTGGAGGAGGTACACGGTAGGCATTGGCTACAGGGAATACTTTAGAAGCCATTGCATTGTTTGTTTGGTAATTTTCAATAAAAGACATGTCATCTAAAATATAAATGCTTCTTCCTTGTGTACCCACAATTAAATTATTGTCGCGAACAAGTAAATCCGTAATTGGCGTCAGAGGTAAATTTAATTGTAATGACTCCCAAGATTTTCCATCATTAATAGAAACATACAACCCATATTCAGTTCCTGCAAACAAAACACCTGTCTTTCTAGGGCTTGCTACAATGGCTCTTGTGAAATGCATTGGATTAATTCCATTGGTAATTTTTTCCCAAGTTTCTCCATAATCATGTGTTACATATAAATAAGGTGTGAAGTCATCTAATTTATAACGCGTTCCAGCAAAATAAGCCGTTCCTTTTCTAATAGGATCTATTTCTACTCTATTCCACATCATCCATTGTGGAATATCTTTAGGCGTAACATTTTTCCAATGCAAACCACCATCTTTACTTACATTAATCAATCCGTCATCGCTACCAGTCCATAATAAATCTTTTTCTAATGGAGATTCTGCTGCAGTAAAAATGGTACAATAATATTCTACGCTCGTATTGTCTTGTGTAATGGGACCACCAGAACTTTTTTGTCTACTCTTGTCATTGGTGGTTAAATCAGGTGATAATTGTGTCCAACTTGCACCATCATTTTCTGAAGCAAATAAATGGTTACCTGCCGTGTATAATTTTTTAGGATTGTGTGGGGAAAAGAAAATAGGGTGATTCCATTGAAAACGATATTTCTGCACATCTGCACCAGCACCCATTGGATTGTCTGGCCAAACATTCACTACTCTATTCTCTCCGGTTTTGTGGTCGTATCTAGTAATCAATCCACCATAAGATCCTCCATATACTATTTCATTGTTTAATGGATCTGCAACGATATAACCACTCTCCCCCCCTGCTGTCACTTCAAAATCATTTTCCCCAATATAGGCCCCATAGGAACTTGATAAAATTCTGAAGGCAGAATTGTCTTGTTGTGCACCTAATACTCTATAAGGGAAATGATTGTCTGTACTTAAGCGGTATACTTGAACCGTAGGTTGATTCATCACGGTACTCCAATTTTTTGCCCCATCTAAACTTACAACAGCACCACCATCATCACATAAAATCATTCTTTTGTTATTTTTAGGATCAATCCATAAGTCATGATGATCTCCATGTTGCGACCTCACTGCTGAAAAAGTTTTTCCTCCGTCACTAGACACCATAAAGTTTACGTTAGGACAATACACTTTATTTTCATCTGCAGGATCCACAAAAACCTTTGTATAATACCATGCTCTTTGACGAATATTGTTATCACTGTTTACTAATTCCCATGTCTTACCTGCATTTTCAGATACATATAGGCCGCCGTCTTTATTTTCAATTAAAGCATACAATTTATCGGTATTGGATTTGGCCACTGTAATGGCTGTAATGCCCCAAACACCTTTTGGAAAGCCTTTATTGGTTTTAATAGAGGTCCAAGTATCTCCACCATCAGTACTCTTAAATAAGCCTGAACCTTCTCCACCACTTTCTAAACTATAAGGTGTACGCATTAATTGCCAAGTGCCTGCATACAATATTTCTGGATTGCTTGGATCTATCACTAAATCACTTGCCCCTGTTTGCTCATTCACATACAATACTTTTTTCCAGTTTTGTCCGCCATCGGTACTTTTAAATACACCTCTTGTCTCGTTAGGTCCAAACAAATGGCCCATCACTGCAGCCCAAACAATATCTGGATTTTTTGGATGCACTACAATTCTCACAATATGCCTGGCTTCTTTTAAGCCCAAATTTTTCCATGTCTTTCCATCATCCGTGGATTTCCATAGACCACCCAAACCCTCACTCACATTACCTCTCATAGTTCCTTCTCCTTCACCTACATACACTATTGATTCATTCGTAGGCGCTAAAGCAATAGCACCAATGGTGCCACCAAAGAAGCCATCAGAAATGTTTTTCCAATTGCTTCCAGCATCCGTGGTTTTCCAAACACCCCCACCTGTGGATCCCATGTAAAAAGTATTGACATCGGTAAATGATCCTACGCCTGCTGCTGCCCTGCCACCTCTGAATGGACCTATCAATCTAAAATTTTGTGCTTTTACAATTGGATCCTGCGACAAACTTGTTGTTACAGCAGAAACTACTGCTTTTTTCTTTTGTGCAGCAACTTGATGGACAAAAATCAAAGAGCAAAATGCAGCTCCTATTAATAGAATTTTTTTCATACTATTCATTTTTAAAATTAATATAGAGAAAGAATGTACCTCCTACATTTCAACTTGGATGCACATTCTAAAAACCCGCCAGGGTTTGAAAAATCATAAGCTTAAAAAATTTATTTTATAGATTCATAATCCTTAAACTTAGCAACAGGTGTGGTTTCCACTAGTTTTCTGAAGCCTGCCCAGTCCTTGGTAAAGAAATCATTGGCTTTAACAATTACTGCCTGAATGGCTGTTTCGGCCTCTGCCAATTTTTTATCTTCTTGTTCACCAGGCATGGTATTTTTTCCCATGATCAGCATACTAGCATCTCTAATAATTTCAATGGGTGTAATGACTGGCACAGTACCATAGCCTTGCTTCTCTTGTTTTTTACCCATAATGTATTCACGCAATGTTTTAGATTTTGCAGTAATGGCCTTGTGCGCTTTATTTAAAGTATCCAAGCCCTTGTCTTTTTTATCTTTCCATTCTGTTTTTAATTGTGTCAATAAAGCATCTACTTCATCCAATTGATCTAAAACATTATTGAACTTGTCTACACTTGGTTGATGCTTTGCAAATAATTCATCTTGTTTTTTTACTACTTCATTTCTATTTGTCAATCTAGTATCGTCTTTTACTTCAATCCAAGTTGAATCTTTTTGGTTGTTCGCAGACACCACAACTTTGTATTTACCTGCCAATACATCACGGCCTTTAAATTCTTTTTCTTCATCTGCATCTGCAGCAGCTGCTTCTTCCATCATTCTTCTTCCGCTTCCACCAGTTTTTGGCATACCAGCAGCACGCTTACCTTTTTGTTCAAAGCCCCAGTATTGTCTGTTAAAACCAGAATCAACTTTGAAAGTTAAATTTCTGATGACAGAATCTTTTGCATCTTTAATTTGAACTTTTACTTTTTTAATACTGTCTATTAAGTAAACAGTAATTGGATAACCTGCAGGACGATTGGTCCCATCGTACATGCCCCAAGTACTCCATTCATAAGTGGCATTTTTATAAGAGGCATTGATAACCGCATTAGGTGCAGCAACAAAAAATTTAGCAGGTGCTCCATTGTTATGGGCCAATTTACGTAAAGGTTTGATATCATCTAATACCCACATGGCACGTCCAAAAGTAGCAATGGCTAAATCGGCTTCTCTTTCTTGAATGGCAAAATCATAAGTAGAAACAGAAGGATAACCATTTTTCCATTGTTGGAAAGTTGCTGCATTGTCTAAACTTACATACATTCCTTGTTCTGTGCCGACAAAAAACAAATTAGGTTCAGCAATGTCTTGAATAACGGTTAAGGCATAGCCATTCACTTTAGCTGTACTTAAAATATTGGTCCATGTTTTTCCAAAATCAGTGGATCTAAAAACATAAGGAGCAAAATCACCTTGTCTATAATTATTAGCGACTACAAAAACTTCATTGGCATGGTAAGTGGAAGGTCTAATTTGAGGAATCCATGCGCCTTTAGGTAATCCAGAAATATTGGCAGTAATATTACTCCAAGTAGCACCACCATTAGTGGTTACTTGTACATTGCCATCATCGGTTCCAATCCAGATCAAATCTTTTTGAACCGCAGAAGGTGCAATGGTGATAATGGTACAATGATTTTCTGCACCAGTAATGTCAACACTTAAGCCGCCATTGTTGGTTTGATCAATTTGCGTACTGTCATTCGTAGTTAAATCAGGGGAAATCACTTTCCATGCTGCCCCTTTATTTAAACTCTTATGTACAAATTGAGATCCAAAATAAATTGTTTTCTTATCGAAAGGATCTTGCGCAATAGCCGCATTCCAGTTAAAACGTAATAATGTTTTTGCATCAGGTGCTGGAGGTTGAATATATGAACTTTCTCCAGTAGCCGTATTGTATCTACCTACTGAACCACCCTGACTCATAGCATACACCCAATTGGCATCTTCTGGATCAGGTGCTACATCAAAGCCATCGCCGCCCCATAAATTATCCCAATAGAAATTTTTAATGCCTCCTTGAATATAGGTATAGGCTGGACCTCTCCAAGAACCATTGTCTTGCATACCGCCCATGATATGGTAAGGAATTTCATTGTCTACGTTTACATGATAAAATTGTCCTACTGGAATTTTTTCATCAAACATCCAAGTCTTACCTCCATCTCTTGTAATTCCAATACCTCCATCATTACCATCTAATATCAATTTGTTGTCGGTAGGATGAATCCAAAAGGCGTGGTGGTCTGGGTGAATACCACTATAAGGAATAATGGTTTCAAAACTTTTTCCAGCATCAATACTCTTGACTACTGTTTGACTAATATACCAAAGTGTATTTTCATTCAATGGATCACAAATAATATCTTGGAAATAAAAAGGACGATTGTCTACAATTGATTTTTGTGCATTCACTAAAGTAAAATTGTAACCACCATCATCACTCTTATACAATCCACTTTTAGTAGATTCTACCAAAGCATACACTCTGTTTGGGTTTGATTTACTAATAGCAATACCCACACGACCTAGGTTACCCTCAGGCAATCCATTTTCTTTTCCAAGTTTAGTGAAATTTTTCCCGCCATCAATGGTCATGTAAATACCACTTCCCTTACCTCCACTTTCTAAATGATAAGGATTGCGGTAATGATGCCACATAGCTACCAATAATTTGTTTGGATTTTTTGGGTCCATAATCATGTCACCTACGCCAGAGGTATCATTGGTGAACAATATTTGATTCCAAGTTTCGCCACCATCTGTTGTTTTGTACACCCCTCTATTTTTGCTTTGTCCATAAGGGTTTCCGATGGCACCAGCATACACTGTATTTGGATTGGTTGGATCGATGATCACTCTATGAATATTTCTGGTTTGCTCTAAGCCCATTCTTTTCCAAGTTTTTCCAGCATCCAAAGTTTTATAAATTCCTTCTCCGATACTTACAGAATTTCTTGGATTACCTTCTCCAGTTCCCACCCAAACCACACTTGGATTGGATTGTTGAATGGCCAAAGCACCAATATTTAAAATAGGTTGCTCATCAAATACTGGGGTCCAACTCACTCCACTGTTGCTTGTTTTCCAAACACCGCCAGAAGCTGCGCCTATCCAAATATTATTAGGATTGGCTACTTCTGCATCTATGGTTGTCACACGACCACTCATAGAAGCTGGTCCCACATTACGTGGTTTCCAATTTTTAAATACTTTATTGATGTCTACTTTTTCTTCAATAGCAGCCACCACAGGGGTAGCTTTTTTTACTTTTTGTGCAGACAAAGGAGTCGCTGAAAAACCTAGAGTCAACACTAAGAGTACGGTCGTAAGTATACGCATGGTTAAATATTTGCTTATATAATATTAATGAATCTCTAAACTATTCATTTTTGGGCAAAAAAGGGCAGAAAAAACAACCCTTTTTGATGTATGGTATGGATTATGCTAAAATTTACATTCTTCCCAAACCGGGGAGGGTTTGAAAATCATAAGAGGGGAAGATGTTAATCCTAAATTTCAATAGGATTTAACATCTCCCAAACCCGGGAGGGTTTGCAAAATCATTAGAGGGAAAGAATGTAAATCCTAAATTTAAATAAGGATTTACATTCTTTCAATGATACCGGCTATGCCCTGGCCACCACCCACACAGGCAGTGACAATGCCATATTTCTTATTCAAACGCTCTAGATCGTTCAAAATTTGAACTGTTAATTTGCTGCCTGTGCAACCCAAGGGATGTCCAAGTGCTATGGCCCCACCATTGATGTTCACTTTATTGGTATCCAATTCAAGGGTTCTGATGACTGCTAAAGATTGTGAAGCAAATGCCTCATTCAATTCAAATAAATCAATTTGATCCAAACTCATACCAGCTTGCTTTAGTACTTTAGGCACTGCCGCAATGGGCCCAATGCCCATGATTCTAGGATGGACACCAGCAGAGGCGCAGTTCACTAATCGACCAATGGGTTTCAGTCCCAAACTGTTCATCATCTTTTCACTCATCACCATGACAAAACTTGCGCCATCACTTGTTTGAGAGGAATTGCCAGCAGTCACCGATCCTTTCAAAGCAAAGGCTGGTTTGAGTTTCGCCAATGCTTCTAAAGTAGAGTCTGCCCTCACGCCTTCATCGGTATCTACTACATAATTTCTTGTAGCTCTTTTATTTTTTTCGTTGACATAAGTTTCATTGACTGTTATAGGCAAAATTCCTTTTTTAAAAAACCCATTGTCAATTGCAGCTTTTGCTTTTTGATGAGAAGCTAAGGCAAATGCGTCTTGATCTTCTCTTGATACTTTATATTCATTGGCTACTGCCTCTGCTGTTAAACCCATCGATAAATAATAATCTGGTTCATCAACCGTAATAGAATAAGCAGGCACTGTTTTCCATCCTGCAGTGGGGACCATGGACATGGATTCTGTACCACCTGCAATGATACAATCTGCCATACCTGTTCGTATTTTAGCTGTGGCCATAGCGATACTTTCTAATCCACTCGCACAGTATCTATTAATGGTAATGCCTGGCACTTCAATGCCCAATGCTTTGGCAGCAATAATTCTTCCAAACTGCAAGCCCTGCTCCGCTTCTGGAACCGCATTGCCCACAATGACATCATCAATTATTGAAGGATCTAAGTTAGGCATGGTTTGCACCAAACCTTTGATGACTTCAATCGCCAATTCATCTGAACGCATGAATCTGAACCCCCCTTTTTTACTTTTTGTTACTGCAGTCCTAAAACCTGCTACGATATAAGCTTCTTGCATAAAATAAAAATTTTGAAATAGTCCATCATTGGTTGCCTAAAGGTAGGCCTTTTTATAAAAAGTTGTTTATGCAACTAAATATTTCATCGTAAATTTACTTTATGTTATACTCCTTGGTCCGAAACAGCTTATTTATGTTACCCCCCGAAACTGCACATCATTTAACAATGAATAGTTTACAGTTGGCGCATTCTTTGCCCTTGATTCGAAATCAATTGGTTAAAAATTTTCAATACAAGGAGACCAACTTAGCCAAAACCTGTTTTGGACTAGATTTTCCTAACCCCGTTGGCTTGGGCGCTGGTTTTGATAAAAATGCCAGTTATTTAAACGAATTGGAAATGCTAGGTTTTGGTTTTGTAGAGATAGGAACAGTTACCCCCAAACCTCAAGCCGGTAATGAAAGACCAAGGTTATTTAGAATACCGGATCAAAAAGCAATGATCAACAGAATGGGTTTTAACAATGACGGAGTTGAACTGATTGCCAGAAGATTAAATGAAAGAAAAACAAAAAATAATTCTAGTTTAATAATAGGTGGCAATATTGGAAAAAATAAAGTGACCGACAACAAAGATGCCTGGATAGATTATTGTACCAATTTTAAAGCCCTAGAAAATGTGGTAGATTATTTTGTGGTCAATGTAAGTTCCCCCAATACACCGGGCCTGCGTGAATTACAAGAAAAAGAAGCTTTAAGAAAAATATTTGCAGAATTGCAAAATTTAAATAAAAACAATAAGCCTATCTTATTAAAAATTGCACCTGATTTAGCAACAAGTGCTTTAGATGATATCATTGCTTTAACTAATGAAATAAAAATTGATGGATTGGTGGCCACCAATACTACCATTGATCGCAGCTTATTAAATAAATTGAATCAAGAGAAGGCAAAAAAAATAGGTGCTGGTGGTTTAAGCGGCCAACCGCTAACAGATAGATCAACAGAAGTATTAAAATACTTACACAAAGCGATTGGTGAACACGTTCCCATTATAGCAAGTGGCGGCATTTTCAATGGAGCAGATGCCCAAACTAAAATAAATGCAGGTGCTGCTTTAATTCAAGTATGGACTGGTTTTATTTATGAAGGACCCACCATTGTAAAAAATATCTGTCAAAGCTTAAGCACCCACAAATAATTATGATGACGATTCAAACTTTTTGTTTTAATGCATTTCAGGAAAATACCTATGTCTTGTACAATGAAAAAAAAGAAGCCATCATTGTAGACCCAGGTTGTTATACCCAGATCGAAGAAAAAATATTGACAGATTTTATTTCCAAATACGCTTTAACACCAACTCTTTTATTGAATACCCACTGCCATTTAGACCATGTCTTTGGTAATAATTTTATCCATAACACTTATGGATTGACTCCAATGATACATGTGAATGAACAAATCATATTAGATCGCTTTTCAGATGCAGCGGCTAAATATGGGATTCCAGTAGAAGCATATAAAGGTCCCATTCAATATGTAGAAGATCAAGACATCATTGCCTTAGGTAAGGAGGAATTTAAAGTATTGTTGACTCCAGGGCATTCGCCTGGAAGCATTTGTTTTTACCATGAAAAACAAGACTTTATTTTAGGTGGAGATTTGATTTTCAAAGACAGTGTGGGTAGAACAGATTTTCCAGGTTGTAATCCTCAAGATTTGATTAAAAGTATCCGTAATCAAATCTTACCACTTCCTGATACACTATCCATTTACTCAGGGCATGGACCAGTGACCCAATTAGGAAGAGAAAGAAAAATGAACCCTTATATCCAACACTTGTTAAGCAATTGACCCCCTTCTAGTTAACAATTTGATAATACAACTAGGACAGCGACTTGTGGCATATTAAAACTAATTTTGACTAAGCAAAAAACCTATGGAAGCACCTTTAAAGATATTGATTGCAGATGACGAAGCAGACATACTTGAAATTATTAGTTTTCATTTAATTAAAGCTGGATTTGAAGTGCTCACCGCTAAAGACGGAAGCGAAGCCATAGAAAAAGCCAACCAATATACACCCGACTGTATTATTTTGGACATCATGATGCCTAAACGCAATGGTTTTGAAGTTTGTGAATACTTAAGAGGTAACCCTAGTTTTGACAAAACGTTGATTGTACTATTGACTGCCTTGAATGATGAAACTTCTCATATCAAAGGTTTAGAATTAGGCGGAGATGATTTCATTACCAAGCCCATCAGTCCAAAAGTTTTGATAAGTCGCATCAGCGCTTTATTCAGAAGATTACAACCAAGCTCAGGACAAAAAATAATCAATATCAATGATTTAAGTATAGATATTGCTCAATATAAAACCACACTGAAAGGAGTCACTCATGTTTTAGCAAAAAAGGAATTTGAATTACTTTATTTGTTAGCAGCACAACCCGGAAGAGTTTTCTTAAGGGGAGAAATTTTATCTCAAGTATGGGGCAACGATGTGATTGTTGGAGACCGCACCATTGATGTACATATTAGAAAAATTAGAGCCAAATTAGGCATAGATTGCATAACCACCGTTAAAGGCGTTGGTTACAAATTCGATTATTAGCAATAAATGGATAACTTCGTATAGACGTTTTTAAATTTATCCAAGGGCTTATACCTATTATGTTTAAAGGAAAAAATCTTTCACCCAAACAATTGGCTGCATTAACAGCCTTACTACTAGCATCTTTAATTGCAATAAGTATTTATGTCTTATTTCCTAAATGGGAATTATTGTTGACTTATTTTATTACAAGTTTTGCCATCATTTATTTTTTATTGTATGAAATTTTAGAACGTTTTATTTATCGAAAAATAAAATTGATTTATAAATTGATTGCACAAACCAAGGCAAGTAAAAGAGAAGAAGCTTATCAAAAATATATTTTACCTAAGAAAGGCATTGACGATGTAAGAGAAGATGTGGAAGCATGGGCTGCACAAAAAACAAAAGAAATTCAAGCCCTGCAATCCAATGAAGCTTTCAGAAAAGAATTCTTACAAAACCTTTCTCATGAAATCAAAACACCCATATTTGCCATTCAGGGTTATTTAGAATTATTGGAAGACGGAGGTATAGAGGACTTGACTACTGGTAAGCGCTTTGTAGGTAAGGCCCAAGCCAACGTACAAAGATTGGTTCAATTGTTGAATGACGTGGATTCCATCACCAATCTTGAAATTAATAAAGACCCCATATTAAAACAATCTTTTATCATTCAAGACTTAATAGCTGAAGCGGCAAATAATTTAAATGTAAAATGGATCAAAAAAAACATTCAATTTCATTTTAAAAAAGGTACTGAAACAACCACCAATGTATTTGCTGATAAAAATAAAATTTATCAAGTCATTGTAAACATACTTTCTAATGCAGCCAAGTATGGTAAAATCGACGGAGAGATAGTCGCTAGTGTCTACGGCATTGAAGGACAAAAAATATTAATTGAATTTAGTGATGATGGCATTGGTATTGCGGAGGAGCACATTCCTAGGTTGTCTGAACGTTTTTATCGGACTGATGATGCAAGAAGCAGGGACATTGGAGGAACAGGTCTTGGTTTAGCCATTTGCAAACACATCATCGAAGCACACAATGAAACTATGCATATCAGAAGTAAATTAGGTGTAGGGACTACGGTAGGATTTACCTTGGACAACAAGGCCTAATAAAGGTTTTTTTCGTTACTTTGTATTCTAATAATTTTTAATGCAAACTATTCTAGTTACAGGGGGATGTGGTTTTATTGGCGCCCATACCATTGTTGATTTAATTCAACATGGATTTGAAGTGATTTCTGTAGACAATTTATCTAGAGCTTCTGAGGATTCTTTACTTGGAATTGAAAAAATTACAGGTAAAAAAATTAAAAATTACGTTGTTGACCTCTCCAATAAAGCAGCGACTGAGCAAATTTTTATTGAGCACCCAAGTATCATTGGCATTATTCATTTTGCTGCTTTCAAAGCTGTGGGTGAATCAGTTGAAAAGCCTTTGGAATATTACGAAAACAACTTATTTTCATTGGTACATTTATTGCAATTGGCCGTTCAATACAATGCCAAACATTTTATATTTTCTTCTTCTTGCACCGTTTATGGAAACCCTGATGCCATTCCAGTAACAGAACAAACTGCTTTAAAAACTGCAGCTTCTCCCTATGGTGCAACCAAACAGATGGGTGAAACCATTGTACAAGACACCACAGTAGCGCATCCACTGTCTAGTATTTTGTTAAGGTATTTTAATCCAGTGGGCGCACATCCTTCCATAGCCATTGGCGAACTACCTATTGGCCGTCCGCAAAATTTAGTGCCTGCCATTACACAAACTGCCATTGGTAAATTACCAAAAATGCAAGTGCATGGCAATGATTATGATACCCGCGATGGCAGTTGTATTCGTGATTATATTCACGTTTGTGATATTGCACACGCACATACTTTAGCATTACAGTATTCCATTAAAAACAACCAAGTTCACCATTGTGAAATTTTTAATTTAGGCACTGGCAATGGTATTACTGTTTTAGAAGTAATACAAGCTTTTGAAAAAGTAGCGGGTATAAAATTAAATTATGAAATAGGCCCAAGAAGGGCGGGCGATATTGTATCCATTTATGCCAACAATGATTATGCTGTTAAAAAATTAGGTTGGACCTGCCAATATGATGTAGACGAAATGATGCGGACTGCTTGGGAATGGGAAAAAAGCCTGGTAAAATAATTTTGATAATTTATTGTTGAACTAACATCTTCGCCGCATTCTCCGCAACTTGCAATGCTTCTATAAATTCTTCAATCTCTCCATTGATGACAGCATCTAAATTATACGAAGTAACCCCAACTCTATGATCTGTGACTCTTCCTTGAGGCCAATTGTAGGTTCTGATTTTTGCACTTCTATCTCCAGTACTTACCAAGGTTTTACGATGTCTTGAAATTTCATCTTCTTGCTTACGCACTTGCTCTTCAAATAATTTAGTACGCATCATGGTCATGGCCTTTTCTCTATTGCCAAGTTGAGAACGCTCTGTTTGACAAATGATCACTGTACCTGTTGGGATATGCGTTAACATTACCTTGGTCTCTACCTTGTTTACGTTTTGTCCTCCAGCACCACCACTTCGAGAAGTTTCCATTTTTACATCAGCTGGATTCAACACAAAATCTACTTCTTCTGCTTCTGGCATCACCGCTACGGTTGCTGCGGAAGTATGCACCCTGCCTTGGGTTTCGGTAGATGGTACGCGTTGCACACGGTGAACCCCACTTTCAAATTTCATCGTACCATAAACATCTTCCCCCATCACTTCTAAGATCACTTCCTTGTACCCCCCCACCGAACCTTCACTCTCACTCACTAGTGCTACCTTCCATCCTTTTTTCTGACAATACCTGGTGTACATGGTTAATAAATCACCTACAAATAAACTAGCTTCATCCCCACCTGTACCTGCTCTTAATTCAATAATCGCATTCTTGTCATCCTGCGGATCCTTGGGTATTAATAATTTGGTTAACTCTTTTTCAAGACTTTCTTTTTCAGTTTCTAATGCAGGCATCTCCATTTTTGCCAACTCACGCATTTCGGCATCATCTCCATTCAAAGTTTCTTTGGCAAATTTATGTTCTTCCATGACTTTCATATAACGCTCATAGGGAATGATGATTTTTTCCAAGGAACGGTATTCCTTGCTCATTTTCCCAAATTCTGATTGGTTATTAATAATCTCTGGATTGGTCAAAGCCACGCCCACTTGCTGGAATCTTGCTTTTATGGCTTCTAATTTGTCTAACATAGTCGGTTTTCTGTGCGCAAAAATAGCTATTTTAGTTGTCAATATAAAACTATCTAGTCCCATGAAATATTTAGCCTCCTTATTGCTTTTGATTGCCACCAATATTGGGGCACAAGCCATTCACTTTAAATCGGTTTTAGTAGATACACACAATGATGCATTGACTGCATGTATTGAGAAGAAAGTAAGTTTGGACCAGGACTTAACTGGCATCAATCACTCTGATTTAAAAAGATTTAAAGAAGGCGGATTGGATTACCAATTGTTTTCTGTTTGGTGTGATGGAAACAAAGCCAACCCCTATGCCTGGGCCATGAGAGAAATGGATACTTTGTATGCAGTAGCTGCGCGCAATCCTGATAAAATTGTAGTAGCGAAAACTTGGAAGGATATACAAAAAACTTTAAAAGAAAATAAAATTGTGGCACAATTTGGCGTAGAAGGAGGGCACATGATTGAAGACCATATTGATCGCTTAGATACTTTTTACAAAAGAGGGGTTCGTTACATGACCCTTACTTGGAACAACTCTCCTTCTTGGGCAAGCTCACATGCCGATGAAAAAGATCCTACCTATACTGGACCTAAGGGACTCACAAGTTTTGGAAAAGAAATTATTGCCCGTATGAATAAGCTAGGCATCATTGTAGATATTTCTCATGTAGGCGAAGCTACTTTTTGGGATGCTATAAAAACAACTACCAAACCTGTAATTGCTTCCCATAGCAATGCCTACTCAATTTGTCCTGTGACCCGAAATTTAAAGGATGATCAAATATTGGCGGTAGGAAAAAATGGAGGCGTGATACATCTTAATTTTTACTCTGCCTTTGTAGATAGTAATTACAATAAAAAAGATGCACAATTTAGAATTAAGCACAAAACCGAAATGGACTCTTTATTAAAAACAGGTATTCAAAAAGAATATGCTCAAAGCATGCTTGCTGAAAAATATGCTGCTGAAAGTGAAGCCAATAAGCCTGATATAGAAATGTTGATGAAACATTTTGATCATATTGTAAAATTAATTGGGGTGGACCATGTAGGTATTGGTTCTGACTTTGATGGCATAGAATCTGCACCCAAACAATTAAGAACAGTATTGGACTATCCTAAGTTTACACAAGCTTTAATCGCTAGGGGCTACAATAATAAAGACATTGAGAAAGTATTGGGAGGGAATTTTTTACGCGTGTACCGTAGTAATAACCCTAAATAAAAAATAAGGGTTATTACTACTTTCTCTTATGATTTTTCTTTTAAAAAATTGCTCCATACTTTTATTAAACTTATTCATTAAAACTTTGTCAAATAAAAAAGACGAATTTGAAAAAAATTATTATTAAATTATCCGCCTTTATGTTTTTTATTAGTTGCCAAAAAACAACTACATCAAATAGCAATGTAAGTGTTACAAATCTTGTGACTAGCCCCATTATAGCTAATCAAATAAAATTCAGTGGAAATGGGTTTGCTCATAATGGACTATACCCTAAATTATATACCTGCGATAGTTTAGGTGTTTCCCCTGGATTGCAGTGGTCTAATGCACCAAGCGCTACAACGAATTACGCCATTACTATGCATACCATACCTCCTACTGGAGAAAAGCATGTATACCTGGTGCTTTATAATATTCCAGCTACAGCAATTTCAATTCCTGACAATTCTAAATCTACTGGAATCTTCGGCATTAATACCGTGGACGGAAAAACTACCTATACCCCTCCTTGCTCTCAAGGGCCAGGAGCAAAAATTTATGTTTTAACTTTATATGCATTAAATGCACCACCCACTATTTCAGTACCCAATACCCAGGTGACCATGGCTATTTTACAAGCTGGTATGAAGAATAAGATGGTGGACAGTGCAGTCATGAGTGTCACTTATACAAGACCTTAATTATGAAAAATATATTTTATTTGATGATAACCTGCTTGCTCTTACAAAGTTCAAATTTAATGGCGCATACTGGAGGGCATTATCATAAAGCAGATGGTGTTATTTTAAATTCTTGGAGATTAAAATCGGGAGAGACCGTAAAAGGAAATTTTTCTTTTGCAAAAGATGATAAAATATTTATTGAACAGCAGGAAGGGCTTATTCATCCAATACTTATCAATGATTTAATTAATGAGGATCAAAAAATAGCTAAATATAAAATATATAAATTTTCACAATTGAATTATGTAAATCAAATAGGTGAAGACAATAAAAAAAATGACTATTATAAGTATCTGCCATTATTGCTTCTTTGTCTACTAATTTTAACATTGTTTTCCATTAAGAACAACGTCCTACAAACTTATATTTTACATTCAAGAATCGGATTAAGTACCTTTAGTGCTTTATTTATTTTATCTATTTTTATTGCTTGTAGTAAATCAGCTAGTTCAACTAATTCGACTACCAATCCTATGGTGGTTGCAATACCTAAAACTAGTTTCACCTTCATTGATTCTGCATTTGCTGCATTTAAACCTGCACTAAGCACCAAATGGGATGACAGCTATTTCTATGTTGCTTCAACTGGCATCCCTAATCACAATATGATGATTGGAATAACAAATTGGCAACAACAAGTACCAATCACACAACCTTACAACGGAACCAATAGCTGGTCTATTCCTTTGCAGCCAGCCTATGCCACAATACCACTAAGCACTAAAACCAACTTAATGAAAGGGGCTGTGGCCATTGCAGTAAATGGAATTCCTATTTTTAATGCATTAAATAATAGAGGAGAAGATTCCTATAAAATTGGTGAATTAGATAATTGGGGTGGACATTGCGGTAAAGGGGATGATTATCATTACCATGCCGCACCCTTACATTTATCCTCAATGAATGGGCTAAAGCCAATTGCTTTCGCTGTAGATGGTTTTCCAGTCTATGGCACAAAAGAACCTGATGGAACTAGTATGATTGCCCTTGATACATGTCATGGACATAATGGAACAAATGGAATTTATCATTATCACGGAACCGCAGACTATCCCTATGTTATTGGCGCTTTAAAAGGGAAGGTTACACTTGACCCTACTACCTCTGCTCCAGAAAATCAAGTGATCCCACAAGCATTTACAAAACCATTGCGTCCTGCTACTAGTCCTTTATCAGGGGCCGCGATTACAGATTTTGTTGCTGTAGGAATAAATGGTTATTTGCTAACTTACAAAAGAGGTACTAAGAATGGATATGTAAAGTATAGTTGGGATGCAAATAATAAATACACTTTTATTTTAACCGACACATCCGGTAATTCAGTGACCAATACCTATCAGAGATAGTAAATAGCAAGGCCCTTATTGAAATGTAAGGGTCTTTTTTAATATTAATAAGCTAAAAGTTTTTGCATCATATCTTCCAATCTGCTATTCGCTAAATATTGTTTTTCTAAAATAGTATTAAAAGGAATAGGTGTATCCATTGATGCGCATCGCATAACAGGTGCATCTAAATATTCAAAACAATGCTCGGCAATCCAAGCACTAATTTCTCCAGCAATACCACCGGTTAAATTATCCTCATGCAATAACAATACTTTTCCAGTATTTTTAACTACTTGCTCTATGGCCTCATAATCTAAGGGCGCCAAGGTTCTTAAATCTAAAATACTTATTGATTCATTCGGATTTTCTTCCAAGTATTTCTTGGCCCACAAAACCCCCATCCCATAAGTGATGATGCAAGCTTCGGTTCCACTGCTTACTAAGGTTGCTTTGCCAATAGGTATTTGATAATATTCATCAGGCACTTCTGCTTCGATACTTCGGTATAAAGCCTTGTGTTCAAAATATAAAATTGGATTAGGATCGGCTAAGGCAGCAATCATCAATCCTTTGGCATCAATAGGATTGGAAGGATAGACCACTTTTAATCCAGGTACATGGGTAAACCATGCTTCGTTAGATTGAGAATGAAAAGGTCCTGCACCCACGCCCGCACCTGTTGGCATGCGCACCACTACATCCGCGTTTTGTCCCCAGCGGTAATGAATTTTTGCAAGGTTGTTTACGATTTGATTAAAAGCCACCGTTACAAAATCTGCAAACTGCATTTCTACCACAGATTTGATTCCTTCTAAACTTAAACCTAAGGCAGCACCTACGATGGCACTTTCACAAATAGGTGTATTTCGTATCCGTTGTTTTCCAAATTGCTGTACAAAACCTTCTGTGATTTTAAATGCACCCCCATACTCGGCAATGTCTTGACCCATTAAAATTAATTCAGGATACAAAACCATCGATTGCTTTAAGGCTTCACTAATGGCTTCTATAAATCTTTTCTTTGTTAAAATAGGATGGTTCAATTGATCCAAATATGGAATGGTATTGGGAACCATGGGTGCGAATACATCTGCAATTTCTTCTTCGACATTGGGTATGAAAGAGGAAGTCTCCATCGCTAATTGTAAATCATGCTCTATACTTTGTTTGAGTTCATTTCTAATCTCAGCTACTTGCATTTCTGTAAATACTTTTTCAACTACTAAATATTGCTCGTAGTTTTTTATAGGATCTTTTCTGGACCAAGTTTCCATTAATTCTTTAGGTACATATTTTACTCCACTGGCTTCTTCATGTCCGCGCATTCTAAAAGTGGTGCATTCAATTAAATAAGGTTTTTGATTGTTGATGCAATAATCTCTCACCCCCTTGATGGTTTCAAATACTTCTAAAATATTGTTGCCATCAATGCGCACCCCTTCCATACCATAGCCCTTGGCACGATCTACTAAATTTTCACAGTGGTATTGTTCATCGGTGGGCGTACTTAAACCATAGCCATTGTTTTCAATGATAAAAATAACGGGCAAGCCCCATACTGCAGCCACATTCAGCGCTTCATGAAAATCACCTTCACTGGTGCCGCCTTCTCCTGTAAAGGCTAAGGTGGCTTTCAATTGTCCTCTTTGTTGATAGGCTAAAGCAACACCATCTGCAATGGCTAACTGTGGGCCTAAATGAGAAATCATTCCACAAATATGATGGGCTTTAGATCCAAAATGAAAACTGCGCTCGCGGGCTTTACTGTATCCATCTTTATCACCCTGCCATTGTTTAAATAAATCTACCAAGGGCATTTTACGCGAAGTAAAAACACCTAAATTTCTATGCAGCGGCATGATCCACTCGTTAGATTCCATGGCAAGCGTAGCCCCCACCGCTATGGCTTCCTGCCCAATCCCACTAAACCATTTGCTAATTTTCCCTTGACGAAGCAATAGCAACATTTTTTCTTCTATCATTCTAGGCAAAAGCAAAGAACGATAAAAAAAGATAAGTTGTTCATTGGAAAATTTACCCCGCTTAAAATCCATTTTTATTTTTATTTAAAGGGATAAATATTCGCTTTAATTTCTTGAATTTAATTTACTCAGTAACCTTAAAATTTCCATATACAACCAAACCAAGGTCACCAATAGACCAAAGGCGCCATACCATTCCATGTATTTTGGTGCACCCATTTCAGCGGCTTTTTCAATCGCATCAAAATCTAACAATAAATTCATCGCTGCAATACCCACAATAAATAAACTAATGCCAATACTTAGCGGAGAACTATCAAAAGCAAAGCCCATATTCACATGAAATAAACCAAGCACCCAAACAATTAAATAAAACAAACCAATACCCATAGTAGCAGACATAATAATTGAACGCAAACGATTGGTTACATTGATAATTCTAAAATTATATAAAAGAAACATAGACAGGGCAACACCCAAGGTTAAGCCTACCGCATGTAAAACAATATTGGGATAGGATTTTTGGAACATGGCATTAAAAAATGCACTGATGCCTCCAATAAATAAGCCTTCTAAAATTCCATAAGCAGGTGCAATGTAGCCAGCCCAATTAGGTTTAAACATCATCACGAGTGCAATCACAAAACCACCAATAGCCCCTACTAACATTAAAGTAGTAGCAGTACTTGTATTGCCCTCTGCGTATAAATTCCAAACATACATAGCAGCAGCCATCACCATCAATAATAAAAATCCAAATTTGTTGATCGTACCACGAACACTCATTACGCCAAATGATTGTGCTGTACTGTTTAAACTCTTATCAAATATTTTTTCAGTAAGGGTGGGATTACCTGATTTGAAGATGGCCATAAAATTTTAATTTAATTTCTACTATAAAAATACAAAATACTTTGAATTCATCCCCTAAAAAAAGGTTAATTCATGGAATGCTTCAATCCTGGATATTGTGTCAATTTTTCAAAATGATAATGTGAATTTCGCTGTAATAAAGTGATCATTTTATCCAATTTAATGGAATCAGCAGACGCCCTGAACATATGATCGTGCATTAAAATAACAAGGTGATTTTTAGTCACTGTTTGATTGAGTTTGAATAGGCTATCCACCAATGCCACTATGACTTCTGGGCTTTGAATGGGTCTGCCTTTTTTGTTGAATCTCCATTCCATGTCCCAACCTATAATATTGAATCCAGCACTGTCCAATCTATGCACCAAGGGCTTCACCAATCCACTTGCTCTTTTTGTTTCTTTAATGTTCCAAGCATTATTGCCTGGCAACCTTAGAATGTTGTTTTTAGGTTGTAACAAATCCTTAGCATGTAAAAAATCAGCCAGTGCCTCGTTCGGATGATGGTAAAAAGGCAAATATTTGCCATAGGCATGAGAAAAACTATGGTTACAAAGGACAAAAAGACTGTCTTTTTCTAGGATTGCTTGGTACAATTTTTTGCCTTCTTTGTTTCTAGATTGATGCAAGCCCACTTCAAAAAAACTAGCTGCGGCCTTATGATTGGAACAGATTGCCATAACATTGGCAGTGCCCAAAATGGGCCCATCGTCAAAACTTAAATAAATGTGTTTAAGTAGGCTATCATCTACCGACTTATGCTGACTTTGTATAGTAAGTTTGTAAGGGGCGAGGACTGGCTTGTTTCCCAGTATGGGTGGGAATTGAAGTAAAAAATGACTCAATAAATAAAAAATGGAGCTATAGGCCATAAAACCAGTGAATAAGAAGCCCAAAGTTAGACAAGAAAACTATAAAAAAATTATAAAAAGTTAAGGTTTTAGCGCTATGGATTTGTACCTTCGTGCTCCAATAAAAAGCAATATGCAAAAAGAAGTTGTTTTACAAGACGTCGTGATCAAATTTGCTGGAGATAGTGGTGATGGAATGCAGTTGACAGGTCAACAGTTTACCAACAATACCGCATTATTAGGTATTGATTTAGCTACTTTTCCAGATTTCCCAGCAGAGATTAGAGCCCCATTAGGTACCCTACCTGGAGTAAGTGGTTTTCAAATTCATTTTAGTTCCAATAGAGTATATACCCCAGGTGATATTTGTGATGTACTAGTAGCGATGAATGCAGCTGCTTTAAAAGTGAATTTAAAAAGCTTAAAGAAAGGCGGAAAAATTATTGCCAATCTAGAAGGTTTCGATACAAAAAATTTACGTTTGGCTGCTTATCCTGACGGTATTAATCCATTGGAAGATGGCAGTTTGGATGGTTATGACTTAACTAAAGTAGATGTGACCAAATTAACACGTGAAGCTTTGAAAGCCTATACAGACTTAGGTAACAAAGAAAGAGACCGTGCAAAAAATATGTTTGTTTTGGGCATGATTTATTGGTTGTACAATAGAGACTTAGATACGACAATTGACTATTTAAAAGATAAGTTTAAAAAGAAAGAATCTATTTTAAATAGTAATATTGATGTTTTAAAAGCAGGTTATTTTTACGGAGAAACAGCAGAACTTTTCACTTCTAGATACAAGGTAGAAAAATCTAAAATGGATCCAGGTACTTACAGAAGTATTATGGGTAACCAAGCTTTATCCATGGGTTTAATTGCAGGCTCTCAAAAAAGTGGACTTCCTATTTTCTTAGGTACTTATCCCATTACACCAGCTACAGATATTTTACATGAATTAAGTAAGTATAAAAATTTTGGTGTAAAAACATTCCAAGCAGAAGATGAGATTGCAGGTATTAGCGCAGCCATTGGCGCAAGTTATGGCGGTGCGATAGGCATGACTTCTACTTCTGGCCCTGGTATGGCTTTAAAAACTGAAGCGATGGGATTGGCTATGATGTTGGAAATTCCATTAGTAATTATCAATATACAAAGAGGTGGCCCATCTACAGGTTTACCTACCAAAACAGAGCAAAGTGATTTAATGCAAGCTTATTATGGTCGTAATGGAGAAGCCCCCATTCCAGTTATTGCAGCTGCTACACCAAGTGATTGTTTTTATATGGCATTCGAAGCAATCCGAATTGCTATTCAACATATGACGCCTGTTATATTATTAAGTGATGGGTACATTGCCAACGGTGCTGAGCCTTGGAAATTCCCCACTGCAAGTAGCTTGCCAACAATTGAAGTGAAATTCAAAAAAGGATTGGATGAAGGCGAAGAAAAATTCCTTCCTTATAAGCGCAACGAAAAAGGTGCAAGACCTTGGGCCATTCCTGGCACCCCTGGTTTAGAACATAGAATTGGAGGATTGGAAAAACAAGCGGAGACTGGAAACGTAAGCTATGATTCTGAGAACCATGAATTCATGGTCAAAGCCAGAGAAGCTAAAGTAGAAAAGATTGCCGACTATATTCCTTTACAAACCATCGATTCAGGTGCAGAAAAAGGAAAAGTATTGATTTTAGGATGGGGTTCTACTTATGGCACCATAAAAAGTGCTGCATTAGAATTACAAAGCAAAGGTAAAGAAGTAAGCCATGCACACATTAAGTATATGCGTCCTTTCCCAAAAAATTTAGGTGATATTTTAAAGAATTTCGAAACAGTAGTGATTCCTGAAATCAACAATGGACAATTAATAAAAATCATTCGCGATAAATATTTTGTAGATGCTAAAGGTTATAATAAAATCATGGGCGTTCCAATTACTAAACAAGAATTAGTAACTGCAGTAGAACAGTATTTATAAATTTTTATTGGCTGACTAAAATAATTTTAAAGCGTCTCTTATCTAAGAGGCGCTTTTTTTTGCTCCTTCCTTGCAAAAAATAAGTAAGCCACAAGCATCGCATTTTGGACTTCTTGCCAAACAAGTATACCTGCCATGCAGTATTAACCAATGATGTGCCGTATGCACAAGTGCTGTAGGAATATGTTTGATTAATGCTTTCTCCACTGCCAAAGGTGTAGTGGCCGTCATGGGTACCAAACCCATTCTTCTACTTACTCTAAATACATGGGTATCCACTGCCATATTGGGTTGCTTGTCTACCACAGAGGTAATCACATTGGCCGTCTTGCGCCCTACGCCAGGCAGGGTGATTAATTCCTCTACTGTTAAAGGTACTTCGCCATTAAAATTTTGCAACAATAAATGACTCATGCCAATTAAATGTTTGGCCTTGTTATTGGGATAAGAAATACTTTTAATGATTGCGAATAAATCTTCAAAACTGGCCTTGGCCAATTTTTGAGGAGTTGGATATTTTTGAAAAATATGGGGTGTAGTTAAATTAACACGTTTATCAGTACACTGGGCTGATAAAATTACTGCCACCAATAGTTCAAAGGGATTTTGATACAATAATTCTGTTTCAGCAATAGGTACATGGGTTTGAAAGTACTCAAGCACCGATTGATAGCGTTCTTTCTTTGTCATTTTTTTTCGGCGCTAGTATTGCTGTCTTCGAACAAATATACTTCTTCCCCATCCCGCTTTAAAAAATAGCGTTCTCTTGCAAATTTTTCAATGGCTGCTGGATTGCTTTGTAGATTTTCTAGCTGCTTTTTGGTATTTGAAATTTCATCCTGATAATATTTTTTCGCAGCCTCTAATTTATTCAACTCCACAGCCCTTTCTTTTTGTTGAAAAAAATCACGTTGATCAAAAAAGATCATCCAGATAGCAAAACCCAAGGCTACTAAAAAATAGCGATTAGTGATGACTGGTAATATTTTTTTTATAAGGCCCATAAATTAGATCTAAGTAAAATTAACATAGTTCTCATGATATGACAAAAAAAAGAGGAGCCCACTGGGCTCCTCTAACTATATTCAATTAAGTAGATTACTTATTACCGAATTTTAATTTTCCTTTGGTAGGAAATACCCCAGTCTCCCCCAATTGTTCTTCGATACGAATCAATTGATTGTACTTGGCCATACGATCGGTACGAGAAGCAGAACCAGTTTTGATTTGACCACAATTTAATGCGACAGCTAAATCGGCAATAGTCGTATCTTCTGTTTCGCCACTTCTATGGGACATAATGGTATTGTAGCCATTGTGTTGTGCTAAAGTCACTGCATTGATGGTTTCAGTTAAGGTACCAATTTGGTTTACTTTCACTAATAAGCCATTGGCAATTTTCTTATCAATACCTGTTTGAATTCTTGTTACATTGGTTACAAATAAATCATCTCCTACTAATTGACATTTATCACCAATGGTTTCAGTTAAATTTTTCCAACCTGCCCAATCGTCTTCAGCCATTCCATCTTCGATAGAAACAATAGGGTATTTCTTCACCCAGCTTTCCCAATATTTTACCAATTGGTCGCTGCTCATTTCTTTACCAGAACTTTTATGGAAAACATATTTTTTCTTCTTCGCATTCCACAATTCACTATTCGCTGCATCCATGGCTATTGCAATTTGAGTTCCTGTCTTATAACCAGCCGCTTGAATAGATTCTAGCACTGTTTCAATGGCTTCTTCATTGCTTTGAATGTTAGGAGCAAAACCACCTTCATCACCCACATTGGTGCTATACCCTCTTTTCTTTAGTACACTTTTTAACTGGTGGAAAATCTCCACCCCCCAACGAAGTCCTTCGCTAAAACTAGGTGCCCCCACTGGCATAATCATGAATTCTTGAAAGTCAATTTTATTATCTGCGTGTGCGCCCCCATTTAATATATTCATCATCGGCATTGGCAATGTTCTTGCATTGGTACCACCAATATATCTGTATAAAGGAAGATTAGCTTCTTCAGCAGCTGCTTTGGCTACCGCCATACTTACCGCTAAAATTGCATTGGCGCCTAATTTGCCTTTATTAGGTGTTGCATCTAAATCAATCATAATTTGATCAATTTCTGCTTGTGCAGTAATATCAAAACCAGTGATAGATTTTGAGATTAAATCATTGACATTTTTAACAGCTTTCAATACCCCTTTACCTACATATTTTTTCTTGTCATTGTCTCTCAACTCCACTGCTTCATGGATACCAGTGCTTGCACCACTTGGTACAGCTGCACGACCCAAGGCGCCTTCATCGGTTAATACATCTACTTCAACAGTAGGATTGCCACGGCTGTCTAAAATTTGTCTAGCACGTACTTCAATAATGTAACTCATTTGTTTATTTTTTTAGTCTAAAATGTCGGTTTCAAAAGTAGACTGCAATTTACACCCTTTTCTTTAATGGGTAAGCAATTTGAATATTTCTTCTAAACTAGTATTGTGTTTTTCTAACAAAGCCCCAATAGGCTCATCTGCAACCAGTTTCCCTTGATGTAATACTAACACTCGATCACAAATGGCAGTTACTTCTTGTAATATATGTGTGGAAAATAAAATAAGTGCGTCTTTGCTTAAAGTTTGAATCAAGGTCCTAATTTCAATGAGTTGATTGGGATCTAAGCCAGTAGTAGGTTCATCTAATAAAACCAATTTCGGTTGATGAATAATAGCAGCCGCAATACCCAATCTTTGTTTGTAGCCCTTTGACAAACTGTTAATTTTTTTATGCTGCATTAAGCCCAAGCCTGTCTGTTCAATGACATGCGTAATTCTTTGACGGACATTTTGCAAACCATGTACCGTAGTCAAAAATTCTAAATATTCTTTAACGTACAAATGTTCATACAAAGCATTGGATTCTGGTAAGTACCCAATCATTTTTTTTGCTTCGATCGCGTCTTGATGCATAGGAATTCCATTGATTTGAATACTTCCTTGGTCCGGGGCTAAAAAACCAGCCACCATTTTAAGGGTCGTGCTTTTGCCTGCACCATTGGGTCCTAAAAAACCAACTACTTCTCCTTGTTTCAAATGAAAGGAAATGGCATCTACGGCCAATTGAGCACCATAAGATTTTGACAATTGATTTACCACTAAAGACATGGCTCAAAAGTACTTAGAAAAATGAATCTCAGCAAAAGCAAAGCTAGAATTATACTTCTTCAGAAGATTCAGGCAAATGATCATACGCTCCTTTGGATGCATAAGTGCCGAAAATATAAAAACCAATACAGATGGGTGTAAAAACCAATAATATAATCACCCATTGCAGAATAACATTTGATTTGACTGCAGCTGCAGCATGACTTATTTTTTCATTGGCTTGATACAAAAGAAATAAAATAAGTAGAGGTGCCATCAACATCCAAACATAACCAGCTAATTTTTTAATTGTATTCATCTTAATTTTTTATGTTTAATCCAACTTTAAACTAATTTAATCCATCACGTTTTTATCGATCTTATTGGTTAAATAAATTAGGCCGATCACAAAGCTTACAGCTGCAACGCCAATGGGATACCATAATCCAGCCAAGGGGTCTCCCTTTGGATGCTCCGTTGTTTTGGTAAATTCTACAATTAAAGTTCCTAAGAAAGGAACCAAACCTCCAAAGACCCCATTGCCAATATGATAAGGTAGAGACATGGAAGTATACCTAATTTTAGTAGGAAACAACTCCACTAAGAAAGCAGCAATTGGACCATAAACCATGGTCACATAAACAATTTGAATAAAGACCAACCAAATCATTTGCCAGTAAGCTTCATGGCCCAAGGTTTTTTCTACTACCAGATTTGGCTTGGTAGATTTAGATACCATTAAACTTGGGTTCAAAGAATCAATGGACAACAGTGGGTTATAGGCCCCTTTCAATTGGATGGTATCTGTTTTAATGTATTTAAAAACTGATCCATCGGTATAGGCTGTATCAAAATTTTGTATTAAATAAATTTTAGCATCCTCCTTGCTGTCCACCTTTACTTTAGCAGGCGCCGTGACTGTTTTGGCTAAATCAATTTTATCTTTTCTATTTTGAGCATTTGAAATATTTAAAAAGTTTTGATAGATGGGTCGGTAAGTGCATATGGCCAAGAACATTCCTAAAAGCATGATCCATTTTCTACCAATTTTATCACTCAACCATCCAAACAACACAAAGCAAGGGGTAGCCATTAAAATCGCCACCAACATGATATTTCTTGATTGTATAAAATCAATTTTACAAACGGTTTCAATAAAACTTTGCGCATAAAACTGTCCTGTATACCAGACCACGCCTTGTCCCATCACTGCGCCAAATAAGGCCAATAGAACCATTTTAAAATTTCCTTTTTTCCCAAAGCTTTCTTTCAATGGATGGGCAGAGGTTTTTCCTTCCGTTTTTAATTTAGTAAACATGGGTGATTCACTCATGCGCATTCTTATTAATATGGAAACGCCCACCAATAGTATTGAAATCCAAAATGGATACCTCCAACCACCCCATTCAGCACTAAATTTATCTACTCCTTGATTGGACCTTACCAAGATGATAATACCTAAGGCTAAAAATAATCCAAGCGTAGCCGTAGTTTGAATCCAGCTAGTCCAAAAACCTCTTTGTCCACTTGGGGCATGTTCTGCCACATAAGTAGCTGCCCCTCCGTATTCTCCTCCTAAAGCCAAACCTTGCAATAATCGAAGGATCAATACCAAAATAGGCGCCGCCCATCCAATAGTAGCGTAACCTGGCACTAATCCAATAGCAAATGTAGAACCACCCATGATGATTAAGGTCAGTAAAAAAGTATGCTTTCGTCCAATCAAATCCCCTAATCTTCCAAACACCAAGGCGCCAAAAGGTCGTACAATAAATCCAGCAGCAAAAATAGCCAAAGTGCTTAAGAGGGCTGCTGTGCCTGCATCTGCAGGAAAGAACTGCTTTGAAATGATGGTCGCTAACATGCCAAAAATGTAAAAATCATACCACTCAATTAAGGTGCCTACCGATGAAGCGCCTATCACAAAAGCAATATTATTTTGTTTTTTTTCTTGGCTCATGGCTTAATTGTTTGCGAGTGAGTAATCAAGTTAAATATTTAAACTGAAAAATGTAAATTTGGTAATCATTATTTATTCAATCTGTGCCTATGAGCTACCCTTATCAAATTAAAACTTTAGAAGCTTACCACGAAGCTTATAAAAATAGCATCGACCATCCAGAAAAGTTTTGGGGAGACATTGCAGAAAATTTTACCTGGCGAAAAAAATGGGATAAGGTTTTGGAATGGAATTTTACGGAACCCAAAATAGAATGGTTCAAAGGAGGCAAATTAAACATTACGGAAAATTGTATTGATAGGCATCTAGCAAAAAATGGAGATAAGCCAGCGATAATTTGGGAGCCCAATGATCCTGCAGATCATCACCGCATCATTACTTACAAACAATTGCATTTAAAAGTAGCTCAATTTGCACAGGTACTCATTAACAATGGTGTAGAAAAAGGAGATCGTATCTGTATCTATATGGGTATGATCCCAGAGCTTGCCATTGCCGTATTAGCCTGCGCACGCATTGGTGCTATTCATAGTGTCATTTTTGGAGGCTTCTCAGCACAAAGTATTGCAGACCGACTAGATGATGCAAAAGCGACTTATATTATTACCTGCGATGGTGCTTACAGAGGTGCTAAAGCTATTCCATTGAAATCTGTCATTGACGATGCACTCATTGGTAACAAAACTATAAAACATGTAATTGTTTGCACCAGAACAAGAACCGCTGTCTCCATGTTGAAAGGGCGTGACCTTTGGTGGGAAGATGAAATTAAAAAAGTTGAATCACAAGGCATTACTACGGTGGGAGCTGTGGAAATGGATGCAGAAGATCCTTTATTTATTTTATATACTTCTGGCTCAACAGGTAAACCAAAGGGCGTGGTGCATAGTACGGCAGGTTATATGGTGTATACCAATTATACTTTTGTGAATGTTTTTCAATACCATCCCAATGATCTTTTTTTCTGCACTGCCGATATTGGATGGATTACAGGACATAGTTATATAGTTTATGCCCCTTTAAGTGCAGGTGGAACTTCCTTAATGTTTGAAGGTATTCCTACTTTCCCTGATGCAGGAAGATGCTGGGATATTATAGATAAATTCAAAGTGAATATTTTATATACCGCACCAACAGCCCTCAGATCTTTGATGGGTTTTGGATTAGGCCCAGTGCAAGGACATGACTTAAGCAGTTTAAAAGTTTTAGGCACTGTAGGAGAACCCATTAATGAAGAAGCATGGCATTGGTATGATGAAAATATTGGTAAGAAAAAATGTCCCATTGTAGATACATGGTGGCAAACAGAAACAGGCGGAATAATGATATCTAATATGGCGGGCATTACCCCTGGGAAACCAGGTTGGGCCACTTATCCAATGCCAGGTGTGCAAACTATTTTAGTAGATGACAAAGGAGATGAAGTGATAGCTATGGAAGATGGCTTATACCGGGGCAATTTATGCATTACCCAACCTTGGCCTGCCATTATTCGAACTACTTATGGAGATCATGAAAGATGCAGAACCAATTATTTCGCCACTTACCCAAATTTATATTTTACAGGAGATGGTGCTTTAAAAAATGAATTAGGTCAAATTAGAATTACGGGCCGCGTAGACGATGTATTAAATGTAAGTGGACATAGAATTGGTACTGCTGAAGTAGAAAATGCTATTAATATGCATGCAGGTGTGGTAGAAAGTGCTGTGGTGGGTTACCCCCATGATATAAAAGGACAAGGCATTTATGCCTATGTGATTTATACAGGATCGCATGGACAAGACACCCATGGCACAGCCGATATCATTAGAAAAGATATTTTACAAACTGTTACAAGAATTATTGGGCCTATTGCTAAACCAGACAAAATACAATTTGTATCGGGGCTTCCTAAAACACGTTCTGGGAAAATTATGCGTCGAATTCTTCGCAAAGTTGCAGAGGGTGAATTGAAAAGTTTAGGTGATACCTCCACTTTACTAGATCCTGCTATTGTGGACGAAATTCTGAAGGGCGTTTTGTAAAATTTTTTAGGAAGATTTAAGCATGAAATTGCCACAAAAATGCGTTTTTTTAGAATTAATACTAGTCTCCTTAGTCCAGCATTAAGAATGTAATTAACTTGTGCTTCTAATATGAAAATTACCTACATTTTGTTGCTTTCTATGCTTCTTTTGGCCAATGGTGCAGCAGCACAATTAGGAAAAATGTTGGTGGGGAAAGTAATGGATGGATTCACCAAAGAACCCGTTCCTTTTGCAACTGCAACTTGGGCTTTATCAAAAAAAGGGGTGGTGGCGGATAGTGCAGGTTATCTAAAAATTTTACGCTCTAGTTTGCCCAATGATAGTTTGGTCATTTCCTATGTAGGGTATGTTGCTGTTAAATATGGAATTCCCTATTTTAAAAAAGATACAGTTAACTTATTTCTTGATTTCTACAATACCAATACCGAAGCAGTAGTTAAATCAAAATTCAATAAAGGACTTCGTTGGTGGAAATTGGTTGTGAGTCACAAGGAAGAAAATAATCCCTATGAATTTCCACAATACAGTTGCGAATTATACAATAAATTAGAATTAGATTTAAACAATATCACTAAAAATAGTTTTAGCAATATAAAATTTCTAAAACCCTTTGCCTTTATACTTGACAATATAGACAGTGTCACTGAAACAAAACCTTTTCTTCCTGTATTAATGACAGAATCGGTTTCTGATTTTTATTTTATCAATGCGCCAAAAAATTCAAGAGAGGTCATTAAAGCAGCTCAAAGTCATGGCATCAAAAATGAAAGCTTACTGCAATTTGTTGGGGGTGTCAACCAAAAAATGAATATTTATGATAATTACATGAAGGTTTTTGGTAAAGAATTCATTAGCCCAATTAGTGCATTCGCTGATCAATTTTACAAGTTTAAAGGAGCGGATACACAATATATACAAGGGGTAAAAGTATTTCATCTTTTGTTTTCTCCTTTAAGAGATGGTGAAAATACATTTTTAGGGGACGCCTGGATTGATGCAGCTACTTGGGCCATCTATAAAATAAATTTAAATGCCTCCAAAACGGCCGATATCAATTTTGTCAATAGACTCAACATCAATCTTGAATTTTCAAAATTAGAAAATAAAAAAAACGTTTTTTCTAAAGACAATATTACAGCAGATATATCACCTTTCCCAAATGACAAGATCACTTTTATAGTTCGTAAAAGTATTTCCTATAAAAATTTCAACTTCGATAAAGACTTAGTTACTAAAAATTTACAACTCAATAAAAAGTCCAACGAAGTAAAGTTACTAGACAGTGCCTCTTTGGTCGCACCCTCCAACTGGACCAACTTGAGGCATGCCCCCTTAAATAAGAATGAACAAAGTATTTATAAAACCATTGACACTTTAAGATCCATCCCCTTATTTAAAGCGTACACAAGAAATATAGAATTTATAGTGGATGGCTATAGAAAATTCAACAAAATTGAAATCGGACCCTGGTACAAATGGATCAGTGGCAACCAATTAGAAGCTACCCGTTTGAGGTTTGATTTAGCTACGACCAATTTATTTGATAAAAGATGGAAACTTTCTGGCTACTTGGCCTATGGCATCAAAGACCAAAAATTTAAAGAAAAACTAGCGGTCCAATATACTTTGCCAAAATCAAAGGGCATTGCAATACAATTGTCTTATTTAAATGATTTAGACAATGGCAGGGTAGTGTTTAATGAGGAGGACGTAAGCATCGACAATATATTCTCCCAAACTTTAAGAAGACCCACCATCCCACAAAAATTTTTAGGGATAGAAGAAATCAAAGCTTCTATTTCCAAAGAATGGGCTACTGGATTTAGCAATCAATGGTCCTTGGCAAGAACAGAATACAATCCTTTTACGCCTTTACCAAGTAAAACAATTTTTCAAAATGGGGTCAATCAAGCCATCATCAATACAGATTTAATGTATAGAGTCAGGTATGCCCCAGGAGAAAGAAAAATCAATACCAATAGAAGAATACTTCGAATTAAAGGTGATAAACCCATTTATGAATTTAGGATCAATGAGGGGATAAAAGGTGTTTTTGGTAGCAATTACCATTATACTAAAGTGCATGCTGGTATTGAACAAAAATTTAGGATCCCCAATTTTGGTGTCTTTACCTACAATGCTTATGCAGGTAGAATTTTAGGAGACAGCCTACCTTTTATGTTGTTAGAGTTACATCCTGGCAATGAAGTATATGTATACAATAAAAACGGGTTCAATTTAATGAACCGATTTGAATATTACAGCGACTCTTATGGTGGTTTTCAAATGGAACATAATTTTGAAAAAAAGTTGATCAATTTAATTCCATTTTTACGTAAAACTACAATTAGGCAGTTTTGGACTTTTAAAGGGGTGATAGGTGAAATGAATTCAGCCAATAGAACTTTTAACAGAACAGAATTGGGACCTTATCAATTAAGGTCATTAAGATCTAATTTTTATTTTGAATACGGTACTGGCTTTGACAATATTTTTAAATTTTTTAGGATTGATTTTGTATGGAGACAAGCGCCCCCCAATCCAGTCAAACTTAGCCCTTCAAGAATTCAGCCCATTCAAAACTTTGGCGTTTTTGGTAGTGTTAGATTTCAGTTTTAATTGTTGACATGATTTTACAAACTACTTCCTACTGCTCCATTAAGTTTTTTAATTTTTTAGATAGAAAAAACAAGACGATGGAAGCGGTGCCTGCCATGAAAACAAAGAACATAAAAAAGTCATGCAAGTTGGCAATTTGATAGCCTCCAAAAGAAGTCTGCTTACCATTTTCAGGATACAAAGCACTAAATACACCTGCTAATTTATTCGCAAAAGCATTGGCGGTAAACCATACAGCCATTAATAAAGAAGCAAATTTAATTGGGGCTAATTTATTCACTAAAGACAAGCCAATAGGAGACAAACACAATTCTCCAAAAGTATGCATCATGTACATGCCTATCAACCAAATCATACTTACTTTAATGCCTGGCCCAACTCCATCCACACCTGTGGCAATCCACAAATAACCCAAGGCCAATAAAAATAAACCTGCTGCCATTTTATAGGGAGAAGAAGGTTCATGTTTGCCCAACTTAATCCAAAGCCATGCCATCAAAGGTGCTAAAGTCACCACAAAAAGCGAATTCAATGATTGAAAAAAACTAGAGGGCACCGTAAACCATCCAAGATTTCTTTGCGTTTGCTCTTCTGCAAAAAATGTCAAACTTGCCCCTGCTTGTTCAAAAGCACTCCAAAAGAAAACGACGAAAAATGAAACCACAAAAATCACCAATACTTTTTGTTTTTCTATACTGCCCAAAGATTTATCTGTAAAGACAATAAAAGCAATCAATATAATACAAGCCAATAGTAAATAAAATAAATAGCTCACCACTTTTACATCAATATAGACCAATGCAATCATGATCAAAGACAAGCCCAGCAAAAACAAAACCATGACTGGAATTTTTTGAAACCATTGTGGGGCATCTGCAGGCGCTTCTCCTAACAAATTCCCTTCGGGATCTCTTAAATATTTTTTCTGAAACAATATTTGCGTCACCACACTTAGTAACATCGCCACCCCACCTGCAAAAAATGCCCATTTAAAATCACCCGACTTACCTGTATCTCCAAAAAATCCACAAACAAAAGGTCCAATAGCGCCACCTGTATTGATACCCATATAGAAAATAGTATAGGCTGCATCAATTTTTTTATCTCCCTTAGGATACAACTGTCCCACCAAACTTGAAATATTGGGTTTGAAAAATCCATTGCCAGCAATCATGCAGCCCATTCCGATATAAAATAAAGGCATAGCAAAGCCAGCATTTTCATAAAATTGACCACAAAAAAATAGAACAAATTCCCCAATGGCCATCACCAAGCCCCCAGCAATAATAGAGCGGTTATTGCCCCAATACCTATCGGCTATATAACCCCCTAAAAGCGGTGTCAAGTAGATCAAACCCGTATAGCTGCCATAGACTTGTGAAGCAAAAACTTTATCAAACAAAAGGGCCTTGGTTAAAAACAAAACTAAAATAGCACGCATACCATAATAGTTGAAGCGCTCCCACATTTCAGTGGCAAACAATACATACAATCCTTTGGGGTGTTTTTGAGTGGAGGCCGACATAGCTTGTGCTTATTTAATTGACCCAAATTAATAAAATCCATTCAATAAATTTTACTTTCGTGCTTCAAACCCAGATATATGAATATTTTAATCATTGGAAGTGGTGGCAGAGAAAATGCTTTGGCTTGGAAAATGGCGCAAAGTCACCAATCTGATGAATTATATATAGCCCCTGGAAACCCTGGCACTGCTGCATTTGGGACCAATGTACCCATTCAGGTAAATGACTTTACTGCACTGAAAGCGTTGGCCATTGAAAAAAATATTGAACTCATAGTAGTGGGTCCTGAAGAGCCCTTGGTCAATGGGATTTATGATTTTTTTAATGATGATCCAGCAACTTCCTTGATTAATGTCATTGGACCCTCTGCAAAAGCAGCTCAACTAGAAGGGAGCAAGGCCTTTAGCAAACATTTTATGCAAAGACATAAAATTCCCACTGCTGCTTACGCCGAATTTACCATTGACAATTATGAGGCTGGTTTGACTTATATCAGTAACCATAGCCTTCCCATTGTGTTAAAAGCAGATGGCTTAGCGGCTGGAAAAGGGGTCATCATTGCCCAAACCCATGCAGCAGCCTTAGCTAGTTTTAAAGAAATGCTTCAGGACAAACAGTTTGGAGATGCCAGCTCAAAAGTAGTCATAGAGCAATTTTTAGAGGGTATCGAAGTGAGTGTTTTCGCCTTAACGGATGGTAAAAACTACCAAATCATTGGCCATGCCAAGGATTATAAAAGAATTGGCGAAGGCGATACCGGATTGAATACAGGTGGCATGGGCTGTGTTAGCCCAGTGCCTTTTATGGATGATGCCTTTATGCAAAAAGTAGTATCAAGCATTATCCAACCTACCATTAATGGCATTCAAAAAGAAGGACTTGTGTACAAAGGCTTTGTATTTTTTGGATTGATGAATTGCAGCGGAATTCCTTATGTGATTGAATACAATTGTAGATTGGGTGACCCTGAAACTGAGGTAATTCTACCAAGATTGCAAACCGACTTAGTAAGTCTATTGGCCGCAACAGACAATGGTACTTTGGAAGATGTGAACATTCAATACCATGAAGGCTTTTTTGCCACGGTCATGGCCGTAAGTGCAGGTTATCCAGGCGCTTATCCAAAAGACCTAGCTATCCAAGGCATTGAACTTGCTGCAAGTTTACCAGAAACGTATGTATTTCAAGCTGGTACAGGATTTCAAGAAAATTTAGTAGTCACTAAAGGAGGTAGGGTTTTAACCGTCACTGCTTCAGGAAGCCAGTTAACAACTGCCGTCATCAATGCACAAAAGGGTTTATCAAAAATTCAATTTGAGGGTATGTATTTCAGAAAAGATATTGGTTATGAGTTTCCTTAATTTTCTACCAAAAAAATTTAGTGATTCATTTATAAAAAGCTTTGTATTGTAAGGATTTTAGATGAATTTTGCTACATTCAACCTGAACTATTCAAATACTGATGCACAATGGGCTTATTTAACTTTTTTACACAAGAAATTGCGATGGACTTGGGTACCGCCAATACACTAATCATACACAATGATGAAGTGGTAGTCAATGAACCTTCCATTATTGCTTTGAATAGAAACAATATGAAAGAAGTATTGGGTGTAGGTAAGAAAGCGTTGTTGATGCATGAAAAAACGCATGAAAGTATTAAAACAGTTCGTCCTTTAAAAGATGGTGTAATTGCCGACTTTAACGCTGCTGAATTAATGATTCGCGAGTTGATGAAAATGATTTATCCAAAGAAGCCATTATTTCCTCCAAGTTGGAGAATGGTGATTTGTATTCCATCATCTATTACCGAAGTAGAAAAAAGAGCAGTGCGTGATAGTGCAGAACAAGCAGGCGCCAAAGAAGTATATATGATTCACGAACCTATGGCGGCTGCCTTAGGCATTGGTATTGATGTGGAAGAGCCAGTAGGCAATATGATTATTGATATTGGAGGTGGTACAACAGGCATTACAGTGATTGCACTTGCAGGCATAGTTTGTGATCAAAGTATTCGTATTGCAGGAGATGAATTTACTGCAGATATTATGGAAGCATTAAGACGTTACCATAGTTTATTAATTGGTGAGCGTACAGCAGAACAAATAAAAATACATGTGGGCGCGGCATTGAAAGATTTAGACAATCCTCCAGATGATATGCCAGTCAACGGTCGCGACTTAGTAACGGGTATTCCAAAACAGATTATGGTAACTTATCAGGAAGTGGCAGAAGCATTGGATAAGAGTATTTTTAAAATAGAAGAAGCTATTTTAAAAGCCTTGGAAACTACGCCTCCAGAATTGGCTGCAGACATCTATCGAAGAGGTTTGTACATCACAGGTGGTGGTGCTTTGTTGCGTGGATTGGATAAAAGATTAAGTCAAAAAATTAAATTGCCTGTGCACATTGCAGAAGATCCACTTAAAAGTGTAGTGCGCGGAACAGGTATTGCGTTAAAAAATTACCAACGTTTTCCTTTTATCATGAGATAATATCGAATGAAGAATATCATTGGCTTTATTAGACAAAATTTTACTTTCCTAAGTTTCTTGATACTGCAAATTGTATCACTAGTTATGTTGTCTTCCTACAATAAAACTTACCAAACATTTTTTGGAGGCTGGAGCAATCAAGCCACAGGCATTATCAATAAACAATACAACAGCTGGTCTTATTTTTTTAATTTAAGAAATACCAACGCAGCATTGATTGCAGAAAATGCAATGCTCCGAAATCAATTGGGGCAAAATTTTGTTCCTTTCGATACTTCAAAAAAAGCAGGCACCCTTGTTTTAAGAAAAGATAGTCTTGAAAAAACAAGAAAGTTTTTCTACTATCCAGCCAAAGTGGTGGGCAATACTTTCACCCTTCAAAAAAACTACATCATCATTGAAAGGGGTGCTTTGCAGGGCGTAGAAAAAGACATGGCCGCCATTAGCACCGAAGGTAGTATCGTAGGGGTGGTCGTAGAAGTCAATGACAATTACAGTAAAATAATGAGTTTACTTCACCGCAACAGTAAAGTAAGTGCGATGTTGAAAAAAGACAAAATAGCTGGTAGCATAGAATGGGATGGAGACAATCCAAGTGTTTTAGTGTTAAAAAATATCTCTAAGAGTGCGGCTCCTAAAGTAGGAGATTCAGTCATTACCAGCCCTTATTCTTCTAATTTCCCTTCCCAATTAATGATTGGCAGGGTCACTTCTATCATCAAAGACCCTTCAAGCAATTACTTGACTTTGAATGTAAAATCAACGACCAATTTTTATAATTTAGAATACATCTATTTGGTAGAAAACAAACGCATGGCCGATCAAAAAAATATAGAAAAAAACGAGCCTAAAAATGAATAACCTTCTCAAGTACATTATTAGGTTTGTCTTATTTTTATTCATTCAGATAGTGCTACTGAATGAAGTGCCCCCGCTGCATCAATTCATTACGCCTTATTTGTATTATTTATTTTTGTTGTGGCTTCCTTTTGGTACCAGAAGAATTACTTTAACCCTACTTGGTTTTTTTACCGGTTATACCTTAGACTTATTCACCAACACACCTGGCTTACATGCAGCAGCTTGTTGCTTATTGGGTTATTTTAGGCCCACCATATTAAGTTTACTTTTGTCTCAAGAAGCCTCTGAGGAAATCAATCGTGAACCTAGTATTGGTTCCATGGGTTGGGGTCCTTATGCTTTTTATATTGTCTCCCTCACCTTTATCCATCATTTTTATTTGGTTTTATTAGAATGGCTACAATTTGGTTCCTTTGGCTATTTTTTAGGCAAAGTAATTGCAACTTCGCTCATTAGTGTACTTTTAATTTTCTTAGTAGAGTTGGCCTTGAATCGAAGAAAAATAAAAAGATAATCCACCTATATGTACAATTCCAATCGTGGCCGCATCATTCAAATTATTATCGGAGTTGTCTTTGCCTTTATTATTGTACAATTGATCAGCTTACAAATTTTTTCTTCCAAATATGTATTGGCCGCTAACAACAACGCCATTTTTAGAAAAATAATTTATCCAGACAGAGGTATTATTTTTGATCGTAAGAAAAGAGCCTTATTAGAAAATACCATCAGTTATGATTTAGTCGTCATCCCTAATGAAGCTAAGGGCATAGACACAGCCACACTTTGCGCCATTCTAAATATTAACAAGGAAGAGTATAACAGAAGAATGATAGAGGTAATTATAAAAAATTCAAGAGTTAAATTAGGAATTTTTGAACCTTTTCTTACTACAGAGGTATATGCACAAATTACAGAAAACCTGTATCGCTTTCCAGGTTTTTCTTTATCCGAGAGATCAATTAGGAATTATCCTTACAATACGGCAGCTCATGTATTGGGTTATGTAGCCGAAGTAGACACCAAATTTTTGGAGAAGCATGCAGAAGAGGGCTACGAGATGGGCGATTATGCAGGTATTACTGGTTTAGAAAAACAATATGAGTCAATCTTGATGGGGCAAAGAGGTGTGAAAAGATATTTAAGAGACAACAAAGGAAAAATACAAGGCGCTTTCGAAAAGGGGCAGTTTGATACCTTAGCCATTGCTGGAAGAAATTTATATACGAGTATGGATGTAGAGGTGCAGCAATTGGCTGAAAAACTTTTACAACATAAAATTGGTAGTGCAGTTGCCATCAACCCAAAAACGGGAAGCATCATTGCAATGGCCTCTAGTCCTGGCTACAACCCCAATTTATTAACTGGGAATCAACGTCGAAAAACAATTGGTCGATTATTTAACGACACCGCACGCCCTATTTACAATCGTGCCATTAAAGGTCAATACCCTCCGGGTTCTACCTTCAAACCCATGGGTGCCTTGATTGCACTGGATGAAGGTTTGATTACACCTAGTTTTGGTTACAATTGCTTTGGCTTATATACTTCCTGTGGCGATCCTAGAAAATGTGAACACCACAATGGAGGGCATGCAGCCAATTTACAATTGGCCTTGGCCAATTCATGTAACTCTTATTTTTTACAAGTATTTAGAATGGCCATTGATAATCCAAAATACCATAATGCTAAAACAGGTTATTTAAAATGGAAAGAATATGTGAATGGTTTTGGACTAGGAAGAAAATTAGGCATTGATTTACCTAGTGAAAACAGAGCAAGTATTCCTGATACGGCACAATACAACAGAGATTTTGGAGGTGCTAAATATTGGAACAGTTGTTATATGCTTACCTTAGGGATTGGCCAAGATAGAATGACGGCCACTCCTTTGCAATTGGCCAATGCGATGGCCTTTATTGCCAATCAAGGTTTTTATTACACGCCCCATTTTGTGGACAGTGTGGAAGAAGAAGATGAAGTAGATAAAGAAGTGCTTTCGAAATTTAGAACCAAACAAGCCGTAACTAAAATACCAAAGGAATATTTTGATATCATCAAAGAAGGAATGCATGACGTAACTGTTTATGGAACTGCAGCATTTATTAAAGTACCCGGTCATCAATTTTGTGCCAAAACAGGAACTGCACAAAATCCACATGGAAAAAATCACTCTTTGTTTGTTTGTTTTGCACCCAAGGACAATCCTAAAATTGCCGTAGCGGTGATCGTGGAGAATGCTGGTTTTGGTGCTACTTGGGCAGGACCTATTGGAGGATTATTGATGGAAAAATACTTGAATGATACTTTGACTAAAGAAAGTAAAACTAAGGTGGATTACTTGTCTAATGTAGATCTGATGCCTGCTTCCATTAAAGATTGGTACATCAGAAATAATAAATCTGAAATGTTAGTTCCAATGATGATCAACAACGATGATTTGTCTAGTGTTTGGGACATGGAAATGGTAGCTGAAACTCCCCTTAGTATTGCCAAAGTGGATACCATAAAAAAAATAGATACTGGAAACAATCTTAACAAACCATTGCCTCCCTTACCTAAAAATAAAAAACCTAAAGAAAACGCTTTGAATCCTGCCATGAAAAAGAAAAAAATAAATAGTAAAAAAGACAATGTCCGTATCTAGTAACAATAATAGTTTTTCTAAAGGGACAGACATAGCAGTCATTGTGCTCTATTTGCTGATGGTGGCCTTAGGTGTGTTATGCATTTTTATGGTCGAATACAACCCAAGCAGTAACTGGAGTTACTCTTTTTTAACTGCTAAAACTAATTTTAGCAAACAAATTTATTTTGCCATTTTTTGTTCCTTCATTGCTATTTTTATTTTGCTTTTAGATAGTAAGGTTTTTACCGCCTTTGCCAATCTTTCTTATGCTGCAGGCATCTTGTTGATGCTGGTCACTTTTGTCTTAGGTAAAAACATCAATGGATCAAAAAGTTGGATTCCTTTATTTGGTGGTTTTAATTTACAACCTGCCGAATTGTGTAAAATATTTACCGCCCTTTTCATTGCTAAGTTTATATCCAAACCCGAGACCGATTTTAAAAAATTAAAATCACACTTAATTGCAGGCGCTGCCATTGCGTTGCCAGCTGTCTTATCTATCCTACAACATGAAATGGGTTTGGCCTTGGTCTACAGCGCTTTTATTTTTGCGATGTACCGTGAAGGACTTCCTCCAGTTATTTTAGTGGTATTGCTTTCTTTTGCTATTTTAGTGATTGCTACTTTATTACTTGAACCAAGTGTGTTGGCCATTATATTGACCGCTATTGCAGTTATATTTATTTTTTTTATGATCAAAAAATTTAAGAAAAATAAAAATAAAATTTTAATCGTCCTTGGTGTATGGGCCATTTGCTTTGGAACAGTCCGCTTTGCAGTACCCTATATTTTCAATCATGTATTTGAATGCTATCAAAGTACAAGAATTTACAGTATGATAGGTAAAGAATATGATTGTACACAAAATAAAAAATCAGTTGCTGCATCCGGTGAGCGTCACGGTAAAAAACCAGACGATTACAATGTCAAACAAAGTAAAATTGCCATAGGTTCAGGAGGTTTTTGGGGCAGAGGGTTTTTAAAGGGCACACAAACCAGGGGGAAATATGTGCCAGAACAACATACTGATTTTATTTTTACATCCTTAGGTGAAGCTTTTGGGTTTGTAGGAACTTTTATTTTTTTAGGCCTGTATTTATTTTTCTTGTTTAGACTCATACGGATTGCTGAAAGACAAAGAAGTACTTTTTCAAGGGTCTATGCCTACAGTGTAGTGGGTATTTTCTTTTTCCATATTGCAGTTAATATTAGTATGACCATTGGCTTATTTCCAGTGGTGGGTATACCTTTGCCGTTGATCAGTTATGGCGGATCTTCCATGCTAACTTTTACTGTACTCTTATTTATTTTGTTAAGATTAGACGCAGACAGACAAATGGTGCTTCGTTAATGCTTATTTTTGCTCCATGCGTATTCATCCTTTATCCGAAGGCAGTTTTTTTGTAAATCAGTCCAAGGTCTTTGTCCCCTTTGATAGTAGCACTCAACAAATGCAAGATCGGCTCAAGGTGAGTATTTTAATTGAAGTACAACCATTTGTGGTTATTACTGAAAAGGATATTATCTTATTGGATACAGGATTAGGCTACCACAACAAAGAAGGCATTTTACAAATTCATGCCAATCTGATGTCACTCGGTATAAATCCCTCCAGTATCACTAAAGTTTTTTTGAGTCATTTACATAAAGATCATCTAGGCGCTATCAGCTACCTACATCCTCTCCATCAAGAAAGATTTATCAGTTTTCCTTATGCAAAATATTATGCACAAAAAAGAAACTTTGATGAAGTCATTGAAAATTCTAAAGACCCCAATGTAAGAACACAGGTGGAAACCCTTGCAGGTTTTAGTGGCGTACAGTGGTTGACAGAAGATGAAGGAACCATTGATGACCTTATTTATTACCAAGTGACAGGGGCACATAGTCCTTTTCATCAAGTTGCCTGGATCAAAGAAAATGAAGAAACCATATTTTTTGGTGGCGATGTTGCGCCTCAATTACAACAAATGAAATCTAGGTTTATAGCTAAATATGACCTTGATGGTAAAAAAGCGATGGAATACAGACGTGCATGGTGGGAAAGAGGCACCGATGAACAATGGACTTTTGCTTTTTACCATGATCTTCAACATCCAACACATCTTCCTAGCAAAGAAATTTAAAACGAACATTCATTAGGAATCAATGCTGGCAAGGCTTTCACAATAGCGCGGTTAATTTGTAGTACCTTTGCGTTATTCTTATGATAGGTTCCAATAATAATTACGCACAACAATTTAGAAGAAATGTATCTGATAAATACATTATCTACAATAGTTTATTTGCAGCATTACCCTATTCTGGGGTTGCTAATGTGGGGGCTTTACTTCCCCTACTTTTACAAACCTGCGAGGAAGGTTATGCCAAAGGAAAATCACCCAGTGAAATCATTGATTATTTTTTTAGCAGACATACACCAGTAGAAACAGAAAGGGAAAAAATTGATCACTTATTTAAATATGTACAATACATAGAAAGACAGGTGGTTTTATTTGATGCCATTGAAGATGCTGCCTTTACTTCGGTAAATGACATAGAAGGACCAGGTAGTGTAAAAACTTTGTTGAGAGATGCCAACTTTACTGGTAAAAATCAAGCTTTAAAAAATAAACTTGAAAATTTTAAAGCCCGTATTGTTTTAACTGCGCACCCCACACAGTTTTACCCATCTAATGTTTTAGGTATTATTCATGACATGGGAGAAGCCATTGGTAAAAATGATTTTCATACCATCAAACAATACATTCAACAGTTAGGACTCACTCCCTTCTTTAATAAAAAACAACCTAGCCCTGCAGACGAAGCTTTAAATTTAATGTGGTACTTGGAAAATGTTTTTTATCATGCCATTGGTAATATTTATAGTAGTATTGTGAATGAAGTATTTGATGGTCAATACGCAGATAATAACCCCTTTATTGAATTAGGCTTTTGGCCAGGCGGAGATAGAGATGGCAATCCATTTGTAAATGCAACCACCACCATCAATGTGGCTAGGGCTTTAAGAAGTAGTATAATTGTTTGTTATTATAGAGATGTTAGAAAATTAAAAAGAAAATTAACGTTCTCTGGCATCGATGTCCTTTTAACAAATCTAGAGTCAAAATTATATGAAAATGTTTTTAGAGCAGCCGAAAGTCATCCCATTGAAAAGGAAGAAATCATTGCTAGCTTAGAACTGATTAGAAAAAAAATTATTGATGAAGACCATTCCCTCTATTTATCTAGATTAGAAAGCCTTCTGCATAAAGTTCGCTTATTTGGCACTCACTTTGCTTCCTTAGACATTCGTCAAGACAGTAGGATACATCATCAAGTACTAATGAATGTGCATGAAACATTGTTTGCAAAAAATGGCAAAGGCTTATTTCCAAAAAATTATGCTAGTTTAAAAACAGCAGATCAAATCCAGTTATTGAGTCAGCTTACTGAAAAATTAAATCCAAACGATTTTTCAGATACCATTACTAAAGATACTTTAGAAAGCATTTATGCCATTCAAGAAGTACAAGCCATGAATGGAGAAGCAGGTTGCCACAGATATGTAATTAGCAATTGTCAGTCTGAAATAAATGTGATGGAATTGTACGCCCTATTTAGATTGTGTGGATGGGATGAAAATTTAAAAACAGTAGATATTGTACCGCTCTTTGAAACCATCGATGATTTATCTGCATCAGAAGACATCATGGATCTATTGTACCAAGAACCTTTGTACACGAAGCATTTAGCCAATAGAAATGGACAACAACCTATCATGTTAGGATTCAGTGATGGCACCAAGGATGGAGGTTATTTACAAGCCAATTGGAGCATCTACAAAGCCAAAGAAGCACTTACTGCTATTTCAAGAAAACACCATATCGTAGTTAAATTTTTTGATGGACGAGGTGGGCCTCCCTCCAGAGGCGGCGGTAAAACCCATCAATTTTATGCTTCGATGGGCAATCAAATTGAAAATGATGAAATTCAATTGACCATTCAAGGACAAACCATCACTTCTAATTTTGGGACCATTCAATCGGCTCAATACAATTTAGAACAATTATTAACTGCAGGGGTGAGTAATGAATTGTTTGCAGATACTAAATTACAATTGTCTGAACAAGACCGTTCTATCTTAGAAGAACTGGGAAATATTAGTTATGCTTCTTATCAGCAACTTAAAGAAAATCCATTGTTCTTGCCTTATTTACAAAAATTTAGTCCATTAAATTATTACAGCAAAAGCAATATAGCAAGTAGACCAGCTAAAAGAGGCAGCGCTGTTGCTTTAAGCTTTAATGATTTAAGGGCCATTCCTTTTGTTGGCAGTTGGAGCCAATTAAAACAAAATGTACCAGGCTTTTATGGCGTAGGTACTGCCTTACAAGTATTAAAAGAAAAAGGATTATGGAAGGAAGTTCAATCCTTATTCAACAATATTTCTTTCTTTAGAACTTTGATTGACAACAGTATGATGAGTATGGTAAAGTCTAATTTTACCATTACTAAATACATTGAATCTGACACTACTTTCAACCCTATTTGGCAAACCATTAGAGAAGAATTCAAATTAACTACACAACTTTATTTAGAACTAAGTAATGCAAAAAGTTTAATGGAAACTGATACTGTAAGTAAAAATTCTATTTTACTAAGAGACCGCATTGTACTTCCCTTACTTACTATACAACAATACACTTTGAGTAAAGTGCAAGAACCCGCCATGGAAATAAGTAGACTAGATGCCTACGAGAAATTACTCACTAGGACTATGTTTGGGGTCATCAATGCTGCCCGAAACTCTGCTTAAGTAATTATACCGCTCCTCCATCTTTCCAATGCCATAAGTGTAAACAAGCATAAGTTTTGTAGGGGTCCCAAGCAGCTGCTTTTTTTAGCATTTTTGTTTTCAATTCTTTTTTTGTCGTGTATTTTATTTTGTACAAACCAATCATTGCTTGTTGAATGCCTAAATCGTCCACGGCAAAAACATTTTCATGACCCAGGCTGAACATCAATAACATTTCTACGGTCCAGCTACCTACTCCTTTGATTTGCGTCAACAAAGCGATCACGGCTTCGGGTTCCATTTTGTACAATTGCTTATCGGTGATTTTATGGTCTATAAAAAACTGGGCCACATTTTGAACATAGTTGACCTTAGAACTGCTGAGTCCAATGCTGCGTAAGGTTTCCACTGGGGTAGCTAGGACTTCTTGCATAGTGGGCTCATAGCCATGGTACAAATCTAAAAAACGTAAAAAAATAATCTTAGCCACCTTGGTATTTAATTGCTGACTAATAATACTTGCCATTAGCCTAACCCCTGTGTTTTTTCTTTTCTTTAAAGTGTAGGGTTTGCCATTTAAGAGCGGTGCGAATTTTAGATCTTTTTTTAAATGTTGCTGATAAGTCATGGCTGTAAATTAAGGCGTTTTTGTTTATTTGTCTTAACTTTTCGGTACAATTAAAAACTACTTAATTCAATGCTATGAAAAAATATTTTCTACTAATTACTGTCCTACTTAGTACAACACTTTTTGCCCAAAACAAAGAAGAACTAGCCATACGCGCAATATTGTCCAACCAAACTAAGGCTTGGAATAAGGGTGATTTAAGCTCCTTTATGATTGGCTATTGGGAAAATGACAGTTTGGTCTATGTAGGCAAGAATGGCCCTAGTTATGGTTATGCTACCACGCTAAAAAATTACAAAAAGAATTACCCCGATACCAGCCATATGGGAAAACTCCAATTTGAACTAATCAGTTTTAAGCCATTAAACAAAGACCACTATTTTGTGTTAGGTAAGTTTTATTTGACCAGAACCGTTGGCAATGCTAGCGGTTATTTTACACTTTTGTTTAGAAAAATTAATGGAGTTTGGAAAGTCATTGCCGACCACAGTAGCTAGTCAAAATACTTGGTTTAATCTACTTTGATTCCAATGGGATGGCGCCAAATCTTATATAAAACATAAAGTAACCCTAATAGGCTAAGCAGTAGAAAAATATAATAGACTATATTGCCTAATTGCCAATGATTGCCCACATAAGCATAGCCCCACATCAGGCCAATAGTACTGTTCAAAGTCATCCAAAATACGACTAGCCCAATGGTTCGCATGATGCGATTTAAAAATTGTAACAATTGTGGTTCCATGAAAATTGATTAAAATTAATCTAAACTTTGTCTATTGGTGGCAGCTGCTTTTAACAATCGATCAAATTGAGCAGGCGTTAAATCATTGTAAAAATAATACACTGGATCTACTTTTACGTTTCTTTTGATGACTTCATAATGACAATGAGGTCCAGTACTTTTTCCGGTATTACCAATGTAGCCAATCACTTCTCCACGTTTAATGTTTTGACCTGCTTTCACTTTAACTCGAACCATGTGCCCATAAAGGGTTTGATAACCATAGCCATGATTGATGACTACTTTATTACCATAGCCATCCGTATTGAATCCTGCTAGCTGCACTACTCCATCTGCAGTGGCATAAATAGGCGTTCCTGAAGGTGCTGTAAAATCTAAACCCTGATGAAAACGAACGTCTTTATAAATGGGGTCAATTCTATAGCCAAAGCTTCCAGCTATTCTGTTTAAGTTTTTATTACTTACTGGTTGAATGGAAGGAATGGCTTTTAATAATTTTTCTTTGTTTTTTACCATGGAATTAATTTCCACAAAAGACTTAGTTTGATAAGCCATTCTTAAACTCAAATTGTTTAATTGACCAATCATATTTTTAAGCAAGTCGGAATTGGTTAAATTCTGAATCAATCGAACTTCCTTTTTCGCCTCCATTTCTTTTACCCTTGCACTGTCAGGAATAGGACTGGATTCGAAAATAGATCGGTACACTTCATTGTCTCTGTGTTCTAGTTCTACCATCTGTAATTCCAATTGCTTTAGTTGCTCGTCTAATACACTGTAATTTTCCTTATAAGTTTGGTTTTGTTGACGCAGTAATTTTTCCTTTGGTGAATCAATGTATTGAAACAAAATCACCACAATGATCACACCAGTAACAATGGAGGCAGCAATAAAGCCGAAAAGCTGCAAAAGCCTTACTCGAAGGGGCACTTCTACCTTTTCAAATCGAAGCGTATGTGTATTAAAGAAGTATTTTATTTTCTTCATCTAAAAGTGCTATTATTTATCCTAAAAAGCCTTAAAAAAGCCCTAAATCCTTACCTTTGAGCTCATTTAAAAAGCTAAACAAATATAGCTTTTAAGACCAATACAGCCTAAAATTAAGCGAATGATGACTAGCCCTGAAATAAGACAAGCATTTTTAGATTTTTTTGCATCTAAAGGGCACGCCATTGTCCCTTCTGCACCCATTGTTGTAAAAAACGACCCTACCTTACTTTTTACAAATGCGGGCATGAATCAATTCAAAGATTATTTTTTAGGCAATCAAGTACCTAGTCATTCAAGAATTGCAGATACGCAAAAATGTTTACGTGTAAGTGGTAAGCATAACGACTTGGAAGAAGTAGGTGTGGATACTTACCATCACACTATGTTTGAAATGTTGGGGAACTGGAGTTTTGGTGATTATTTTAAAGGAGAAGCCATTGAGTGGAGCTGGGAATTATTAACAAAAGTATATGGCATTGATCCAGCCAAATTATATGTGACTGTTTTTGAGGGAGACGCTTCAGAAAATTTACCGCCTTCCAGCGTGGCTTTAATGCATTGGAAAAAATGGGTGCCGGATGAAAAAATAATTTACGGTAATAAAAAAGATAATTTCTGGGAGATGGGTGATACCGGACCTTGTGGCCCGTGTAGTGAAATACATGTGGACATGAGATCAGCAGAAGAAATTGCTAAAATACCAGGCCGTGATTTAGTGAACAAAGACCATCCTCAAGTAATTGAAATTTGGAACAATGTATTTATACAATATAATAGAAAAAAAGATGGCAGCTTAGAGCCGCTTCCAAATAAACATGTCGATACTGGCATGGGTTTTGAAAGACTAGTTCGAGTGATTCAAAATAAAAAAAGTAATTACGATACCGATGTATTTACTGGCACGATTGAGGTAGTAGAAAAAATCACCAATAAAAAATACGATTACAGCGATACCAAAGAGGCCGTTGCCTTTAGAGTTATTGCCGATCATATTCGTGCCATTGCTTTTACCATTGCAGATGGACAACTGCCTGCCAATACTGGTGCTGGTTATGTTATTCGTCGTATTTTAAGAAGAGCAGTAAGGTATTATTATTCTTATTTGGATTATAAACATCCCCTACTTCATCAGTTAATGCCATCATTGGCAAAACAATTTGAACATGTATTCCCTGAATTAACTGGACAACTTGAATTTGTTACTAAGGTGGTGAAAGAAGAAGAGGAAGGTTTCTTACGCACATTAGAAAAGGGATTGAAGCGCATAGATGACATTATTAGTTCGCATCCAAAAAATTCAATCATTGAAGGAAAATTAGTTTTTGAATTATTCGATACTTTCGGATTTCCAGTGGATTTAACCAGGTTAATTGCATCTGAAAATGAATTGCAAGTAGATGAACCTGGATTTGAAAAAGAAATGCAACAACAAAAAAACAGAAGCCGAGCAGCTACTGCCATTGACACAGGAGATTGGATACAAGTAACCCCTGACAAAGCAACTGATTTTATAGGGTATACTGAAATTCAATCTACTGCTACTATTATAAAATATAGAAATGTAAAAGCTAAAGGAAAAGAAGCCTACCAATGGGTCTTAGCGGAAACTCCTTTTTATGCGGAAAGCGGCGGACAAGTGGGTGATACAGGCAGTTTTACATTTGAAGATGGTACGACGATTGAAGTGACAGATACAAAAAAAGAAAACAATTTATTTATACATTTTACAGATCGTTTGCCAGCAATCATTTCTACTACTGTAAAAGCAACTGTTCATGCACCAGCTAGAAAAGCAATTACCTTGCACCATTCAGCTACTCATTTATTACATGCAGCACTAAGAAATATTCTAGGCAAGCATGTGGCACAGAAAGGAAGTTTAGTCAATACCGAACAACTCAGATTTGACTTTTCTCATTTCGCCAAAATGACTGCTGAAGAAATTAATCAAGTGGAAACAATGGTGAATGCAAAAATTAAAGAAAATATTCCTGTAGTCATAAAAGAAATGAATAAGGAAGAAGCCATTGGACTAGGTGCGATGGCTTTGTTTGGAGAAAAATATGGTGACAAAGTGCGTGTGGTAATAATGGATCCGGCCTATTCTATTGAATTATGTGGTGGTACCCATGTGGGGCATACAGGTGAAATTGAACATTTTATTTTGAAAGCAGAAGCATCTGTAGCAGCAGGCGTTAGAAGAATTGAAGCAGTGGTAGGCAAGGCTGCAGAATTTTATTTGACCCAAATCAATGAAAAATTACACAAGCAAATTGTACAATTAACAGAAGCTTGCGCTACACTTGCTGCACAATTGTCAATTAGTTTTCAGGCACCAGAATGGAATGAAGCAAGCAGTGTGAATGTTTTAAATGATACCATTTCCGATTTGCAAACTATGCAAAAAGAATTCTTTAAAAAATTAGAAAGTCAGGAAGCTAATTTGACGAATAGCCATTTTGAAGCATATCGTACTCAGTTTATGAGTATAAATGGCGTTCAATTTTTGGGTGCGCATATTCAATTAAGCAGCAGTGATCAACTTAAAAAATTAGCACTATTATTAGGTGCTTCACAAGCTAATTCCTTGGTCGTTTTAGTGAATGAATTAGGTGGAAAGGCCGCAGTGGCCATAGCGATCAACGAAAATTTAGCCAATGAAAAGAACTGGCAGGCTCCTCAAATTATTAAAGAAAAAATTGCGCCACTCATCAAAGGTGGCGGGGGTGGTCAAAAAACTTTGGCTACTGCAGGTGGTCAAGATGCTACTCAATTAGACAAAGTTATTGAAGTGGTAAAAGCTTTGCTCTAGTCAATGACAAAAAATGGTACTTTTACAAAATGACGCATTCCTCTAAATATGAGGCAGTAATTGGCTTAGAGATTCATGCACAATTGGCTACCCAATCAAAGTTATTCTGTGGCGATTCCACTGTATTTGGTGCTGCACCCAATACACAAATCAGTCCTATCACCATGGGTCATCCTGGCACTTTGCCAAAGACCAATGAAAAAGCCATTGAGTATGCCATTATCATGGGCCTTGCCTGTGGTTGTCATATTGAAAATGATAATTACTTCGCTAGAAAAAATTATTTTTACCCAGACCTTCCTAAAGGCTATCAAATTTCTCAACATACTACCCCTATTTGTGTAGGTGGTCATGTTATAATTAAAACTATAGAGGGAGAAAAAAGTATTCAATTGAACCGAATACATTTAGAAGAAGATGCTGGAAAGAGTATTCATGATCTTTCTGAAACAGCCACCTATATTGATTTAAACAGAGCAGGTACACCTTTGATTGAACTAGTCACCGAACCTTGTTTACATTCGGCCGAAGAAGCTTTCTTGTTTGTTACTGAAATTAGAAAATTAGTACGATGGTTGGGCGTTTGTGATGGGAATATGGAAGAAGGTAGCTTGAGGTGTGATGCCAATATTTCTATTCGATTGAAAGGAGATCAACACTTAGGTACCAGGGTAGAAGTAAAAAATTTGAACTCTATTCGCAATATTAAAAAAGCCATTGAATACGAAATTGAAAGGCTGATACAAATAACTGAAAAAGGAGGTGTCATTATTCAACAAACCAGAAGTTTTGATGCCAACAACGACACTACTTTTTCTATCAGAGACAAAGAAGATGCAAATGATTACAGGTATTTTCCCGATCCAGACCTGGCCCCATTTCATTTGACCAATGAAAGTATCCAAGCTTTGCGAGAAAAATTACCTGCCTTACCGAATGCTTTACAAAAACAGTGGAAAGACCAATTCAAATTATCCCACTATGATCTCGAGCAATTAAGTGAAAATAAAGAAGAAGCGGAATTTTTTATACAATTAACTAAGCACAGCAATCATTACAAAGCCATTGCGAACTGGATCTTGGGCCCCATCAGGGCCTATCTAAATGAACCCAATGCCAGTTATGAAAAATTAAATTTAATCCAGCCTTACTTAATAGAATTAATTGATTTGGTCGAAAACAATCAACTTAATTTTTCAGTAGCCAGTAATAAAATATTCAAAGAGATCATTGCAGCTCCTCAATCTCCTTTTCAATATGCTATTACAAATAACTTATTACAATCGAATTCCTCAGTTGAAATTGAAGAGTGGGTCAATCAAGTTTTAACCAAACACCCTGAAAAAGTATTGGAATATAAAAAAGGAAAGAAGGGTTTGATTGGCTTATTTGTAGGAGAAGTAAAAAAAATTAGTCAAGGTAAAGCAGATCCTAAATTAAGTACCAGCTTACTTGAAAAAAAATTGGCAGAATAAAGATTGATAAAAAATTAAAACTAAATTATGCGTATTAAAATTATTTCAGGATTTATCTTAAGTACCCTACTTTTTTGTTTAGGTTGTAAAAATAAAACAAACGAAACTAATTATTCTGTCACAGGTCAAATCCAACATGCTGGTACGGTAAAGTTATTATTGCAAGAAGTACCCTATGGTGGAAAACCCATCGTCACTTTGGATTCTGTTAGCTTGGACAAAGACGGAAATTATGCCTTTACTTTTATTGCTAAACAAGAAGGTATTTACAGATTGGCCACAGAGAAAGATTTTGAAATCATCTTTGTCAATGATGAAGAAAATATACAAATTAAAGCAGATGTCAACGATTATCAATCCTACACTGTGAAAGGTTCAAAAAGTAGCAGTGCCCTATTGGAATTTTTAAAACAATACCGTAAAAAAGATTCTTCTTTGTTTGCTACTTTATACAATTTAGATGCCTTACAAAAACAAAATGCCAAAGACAGTAGTATCTTCTGGTTACAAAAACAAAAAATAGCTAAAATTGAAGATTTGAATAATTTTGTTGAAGGTAATATCACCAATTCAATTAGCCCTGCAATTATTTATTATTCTCTAGGCTTGGGTTTAAGATCAATGGAATCTGCTAAGGTATTGGCTTTAGCCAAAGTAGCAGCTGAAAAAACAAAAGCAAATTCCTTGATAGAATTTGTTGCTCTATTGAGTACGCAAGTGCAATCCAATACCAAAACTGGTGCTGCAGCTGTTGGTAATATCGCCCCTGAAATAGCCTTAGCTGATCCAAATGGAAAAATCATTTCCTTGTCTAGCCTGCGTGGTAAGTATGTGTTAGTAGATTTTTGGGCCAGTTGGTGTGGCCCTTGTAGAGGAGAAAATCCAAATGTTGTGGCCGCTTTTGAAAAGTACAAGAAAAAAAATTTCACCGTATTAGGTGTATCCCTGGATGACAATAAAAGCAATTGGTTGGAAGCCATCAAGGAAGATAAATTAAATTGGCAACATATCAGCGATTTAAAAAAATGGGAAAGTATTGTAGTAGGTGCTTATCAAATTGAAGGCATTCCTTTCAATGCATTGATTGATCCTAGTGGAAAAATTATTGCCACAGAATTAAGAGGTCAGGCTTTACAAGATACACTAGCCAGTGTATTGCATTAAATCAACAATCGGCTACCCTATTATTTTTGCTTGATAAAAGTTTTTATTAAGGCAGGCAACAAGATCAAATTGGTCATGGTACTCATGACTAAGGTTAATGAAGTAAGCCAACCCAAGGCCTTTGTTCCGCCAAAATCGCTAAAACAAAATATGATAAATCCTGCTACCAGCACCATGGAAGTATAAATGATACTGATGCCTGTATGTTTGATGGTTTGAATTAAAGTGATATTGACCTGCTGATTCAATCTAGGTAATTCTTGTTTGTAGTTGATTAAAAAACGAATAGTCACGTCTATGGCAATGCCCAAGGCTACACTAAATACCAATACTGTGGATGGTTTTAAAGAAATACCCACCCAGCCCATCATACCTGCTGTAATCAATAAGGGAACCATGTTGGGTAATAAAGAACACATCAAAATGGGAAAGGACCTAAATAAAAACAGCATACAAATGGCAATCAATAAAAATGCCCAAAAAATAGATTCACCTAAACCACGAATGATAAAATTACTTCCTTCTAAAAAAGTAACACTGCTTCCTGTAATTTGAATATTGTATTTACTCGTATCAAAAATTGATTTGGTCGCACTGTCTAATTTTTTTAAAAATCCTGGCAATTGAGCACTGCCAATGTCTTTCATATTTACACTTACCCTTGTTTGACCTTTGTCTTTGTCAATAAACTTACTTAACAATTGAGCAGGTCCATTCGATCCTCCATTGGTTGTTGAATTAAATTTTAAATAAGGCCCTAGAAAAGCCATATCAGTAGCCGTGGGCAATGCATAGGCTATAGGGTCTCCTTCATAAAAAGCTTGTTTTGCAAATTTAATACCATCCAATAAACCAATAGGCTTACCCAATTCTGGCTGTTGACTTAAATATACATTCAAAGCTTCCATGTCTTCTAGTGGATGAATACTTCTCATTAAACCATTTCTTTTTTTAGTATCCACTACAATTTCTAAAGGCATTACCCCTCCCCCTTCTTTTTCGAACCATTTTAAATCGGTATACAATTGATCTTGCTTAGGTAAATCATCTACAATGAAGGCTTCTTTCTTGATGCGCGTGACACCTAAAACTGCAACTATCACCAAAGCCAAAGTAATTCCAAAAATCCAATGGGTATGATGAAAGGTCCATTTTTCTATTTTAACCAAAATTTGCGATAAATATTTATTGTCCAAATATTTGACTTGATTGGGCTGAGGCGCTTGCAAATAAGTAAGCACTGGTGGTATAAAAAATAGGCTGATAAAAAATAAGGCCATGATGTTTAAACCTGAAACCCATCCAAATTCTTTTAATAACGGGCTTTTGGTCAACGCAAAAACAAAAAAACCAATGGCTGCCGTTAGGTTACAAAACAAAGTAACAATACCCATTCTACTCACCATTTGAACAATGGCTTTTTCTTTGTCTTGGGTTTCTTTGTAGGCCGTATGGTATTTATTTAAAAAATATATACAATTGGGAATGCCAATGACTACGATCAATGGTGGAATAAGCGCTGTCAATAAAGTAATTTTTTGCCCCATCAATACCATGGTACCAAGACTCCAAATTACACCCATTATAACCACAGACAAGCTAAGTAAGGTGGCAGATATAGATCTAAAAAATAAAAATAAAGTAATAGCCGATAATAAAAGTGAACCAATTAAAAACCATAGCATTTCCTTTTTGATTCTATCGGCCAAAATGGTTCTAATATAAGGTAGCCCACTCACATGCACCACTAAGCCTGTTTGATGCGAAAATGAATCTAATTTATTTTGTAACAAAGAAATAATATGCGACCTAGCTGCACTATTGATCGAATCTGGCTTAAAACTAATGGCCATGATGTAGGAATGGCTATTGGGATTGTACAATAAATTTTTATAAAAAGGAAGTTGCTCAAAGCTTAATTTATTTTTTAATAAAACACTATCATGGTCATAAGGTGGATTGAAAATTTTAATTGGAATAAATTTAGATCGCAGACTATCTTTGACAATGGTATACGCATAAGGCAAACTCAATACTTCTGTGGTACCTGGAATTTTTTTTAAGGATTGATGTAAATAATAAACTGCATTAAATACCCCCTTGGTGTACATACTATCTGACTGAAAACCAATGACCACTGTAGTTCCGTCTACACCAAATTTTTTTACAAAATTTTTGTAAATAACATACTTTGGATTGTCTTCAGGAATGGCCTTGGTAAACTCATAACTCAATTTTACCTGAAGCGCAAAATACCCCATAACCAAAGTAAGCAGTCCCAATATCAATAAAGAGGCTACTTTGTATTTAAGAATATATTGACCCAGTTTTTGCCACATAGCGAATTTTTTAAATTATAAAATCCAAACAAAGGCTGCTAGCTGCGTGAGAAGGCCAATAGCAAAACCAATCATCAATTCATTTTTGGTATGATCACTTACGACCATTCTTGCACTCATGACCAAGGACGTAATAATGATGGAAAACATGATCCAAACTAAATTATCAACTGGATAATAAAGTCCTACCAAAATCACTGCCATGAGTAACCCACTAATCCCCATGGCATGCAAACTCACTTTCATAAAGTTGTTGATAATTAAACCAATAGCGCTGGCTATAAAGATGCCAAAATAAAAATATTTCAAGGCCAAAGGTTGATCAGTAAAATTTCTACTTAAATAATACATCCACCAATAAAAAAACATCACAATCACATAGGGAATGATTCTATCTTTTTGAGTGCGTAAAAAGATACTCTCACTAAATTTTAATCTCCATAAAAGAAATACGGCAAATGCCGGAAAAAACGCTGTCAACCAAAAAACACTAAATAATTTTAATTTTAATTGCCAGTCCGTGATACCTACAAACTCAAAAGGAACCAAATAAATTAAATAGATGAAAAAATAAGTAGGGATGAATAAAGGATGGAATACATAGGAAATGACATTGGCAATAGAACGAATGGGTTGGGGTGGTTTATTTTCCATGTAGTTATTGATGTCTTTGCTAAAGTTCTTTTCTTAACCTAGCCACTGGAATGTTTAATTGTTCGCGGTACTTGGCTACTGTTCTTCTGGCAATATTATAGCCTTTTTCTTGTAATTGCTCTGTCAATTCATCATCACTGAAGGGCTTGTGCTTGTCTTCTGAATCTAATAACTCTTCTAAAATAGCTTTTACTTCTTTAGTACTTACCTCTTCGCCTGAATCCGTAGTCAAGGATTCACTAAAAAAATATTTTAAAAGGAAAGTGCCAAATTCAGTTTGTACATATTTACTATTGGCTACCCTACTCACAGTAGATACATCTAAGTTTGTTTTTTCAGCAATGTCTTTTAGAATCATGGGCTTCAATTTAGTGGTATCTCCACTCATAAAAAAAGCTTCTTGATGGATCAAAATAGCATTCATTGTTTTTAATAAAGTTTGTTGTCTTTGCAAAATCATTTCAATGAACCACCTAGCTGAATCAATCTTTTGTTTTAAAAAAAACACCGCTTCTTTCTGTGCTTTGTCTTGTTTGTTGCCCCGATCGTATTCTTTCAACATTAATTTATAATCATCGCTAATGACCAAGGGCGGAGCATTGCGACTATTTAAGATTAAATCTAATTTTGTATTGTTGATTAAAACCGTAAAATCTGGAATGATGTATTTGTCAGCCTCGCTCATAGGTCCTGTTTCTGCGCCTGGCTTAGGATTCAAAGAAACAATTTGATGTAATACTTTTTTAATTTGAGCATCCTCTAAATGTAAACTCTTTTGTATCTTATCGTAATGCTTTCTAGTAAATTCTTCAAAATATTTTTCAATGATTGCAATCGCCAAAAGGGTTTCCTCCTCCGTTTCTTCGGCTTCTTCTTTTTTTCTTTTTAATTGAAGCAACAAACATTCCTGTAAATTTCTTGCCCCAATACCCGGCGGATCAAACTGTTGTACTTTTAATAATATAGCTTCTATCTCAGTTACTTCAACCGTCATACTTTGTTTGAAGGCAAGGTCATCTGCGATGGATTGCAGGGCTCTTCTTAAATAGCCATCGTCGTCTAAACTTCCAATGATTTGTTCCGCAATTTTATATGCTTGGTCTTCCAATGCCAACATACTCAATTGATCCATCAAAATTTCATGTAAGCTTAACTCTGCTTTAATGGGTATAACTTTGTCATTGTCCAGTTCTGGATAATAATCATCCTTGGTTTTATAATTTGCCACTTCGTCATCCTCAAAATCATAATTGCTTAATTCTTCATTGCTCATCTCAAATTCATCCACTGGAATAGCTTCTTCCTCTTCTTGATGGTCATCTAACAGATCATCATTCATTTCCTCTACCGATTTCTCCATATCCCCTTCTAATAAATCGGCATTCATTTCCAACGCTGGGTTTTCTTCTAATTCTTCCTTGATTCTTTGTTCTATTTGGGCAGTAGGCACTTGTAACAACTTCATGAGTTGTATTTGCTGCGGAGACAATCTTTGTAATTGTCTTTGTTGCAAGGATTGGCCTAATGACATAAACGATTGCTTTTATGAAATTGCTTTTTCTATTACGCTTAAAAATGCAGCTCCTTTTTCATGCACTTGCGCTTCGGTCCAAGTTAAACTAATGGCTGTGGAGATACATCTGCTCATGATGGCATCACTTTTTTCAAATGTTTTTGTATCTAATGCTGCTAAAGCTTTTTGCTGTGCTTCATTTAAAGCAGACAAGCTTTGTACATTTTTAAGATGGGCCCATTTTTTAATATAATGCCAATTATTGGCATACCAATAAAAATTACCTGCTAAAATATTAGCCTGCTTCATTGCTTCAATCACTTTTTCAGTAGCTTCCTGTGATGGTAGAAACCAAGTTAAAAAACTGCCGCTATCTCCTGCAGGGTCCGGTACTGTTCTAAATGCAATGCCTGGTATTTGTTCTATATAAGATCTTAAAATTTGATTGTTCTTTTTTTGTATCGTTAAAAACTGATCTAATTTTTTTATTTGTGCAAGACCCACAGCTGCATGCAATTCACTAATTCTAAAATTATAACCCAAAAAAGGATGAAGGTCTGCTCCTCTATCTACGCCTGCATGATCATGTCCATGATCGGTATACGCATCTGCTTTTATATACACTTCTTTACTATTCGTCATGACCACACCACCTTCTCCACATGTAATTGTTTTTACAAAGTCGAAGGAAAAAGTACCTGCATGACCAATACTACCCAATGGTTTTCCTTTATAAGTTCCTCCGATGCTTTGGCAAGCATCTTCCAATAAAATTAAATTATGTTGATCGCAGATGGCTTTTAAAGCATCTAAATCGGCCATAGATCCACACATATGCACGGGCATGATACATTTTGTTCTTGGCGTAATGGCTGCTTCCACTGCCGCTGGGTCTAAGGTAAGGGAGCTGTCGATATCCACTAAAATGGGTACAGCTCCTACACTTAAAATAGCTTCAAAACTTGCAACAAAAGTAAAAGCAGGCATAATTACTTCGTCACCCACTCCAACGCCTAAGGCAACCATGGCGGTGGTTAAAGCACCGGTACCACTAGATGTTAATTGTGCGTATTGAGTTTCGAAACGGCTACAAATAGCCTGTTCTAGCTCTTTTGATTTCCACATCCCATTTCTAGCGCCATCAAAACCATAACGCATTAGAATGCCGGTCTCTAAGACCTCATTCACTTCTTTTTTTTCTTCTGCTCCAAACATTTCAAAACCTGGCATACCCTTAAGTTTTATTGATAAACAAAGGTAGTTTAAAAAACGAAAATTGGGTGTTTTTCAGTAAATTGCGGCCGTAAAAAAACCTAGTGAACTTATGGAATACAGCAAATTGATCTCCGTATCAGGCAAGTCTGGATTATTTGAATTATTAACCAGCAAAAGCGATGGCGCCATTGCCAAATCTTTAGAAAATGATAGTACTCAATTTATTAGTTCTAGAGCTCACCAATTCTCTCATTTGGAGAGTATCGAAGTGTTTACCACCCGCGAAAACGTATTCTTGGCCGAGGTTTTCCTTGCCATGGGCAAATCCAAAGAAGCCCTTCCCGATGACAAAGATCCTAAATTAGTGCAAGCCTATTTTAAGAAAGTATATGCCAATATGGATTTTGATCGTGTTTATCCTAGTGATATGAAAAAGATGATCAAATGGTTTGCCCAACTTCAAAAAAATAATGTAATCCCAACTCTTCCAGAAGTGGACGACGACGAGTCTGAAACTGTGGCATAGTCTTTCCCAATTATACGCTCCAACTATCTTATATAAAAAACTTACGCATCTTAGGGTAAGTTTTTTTTTATGCTTAAATTGCAAGAGCGGCTTAAACTTTGCCATTGAATTGTATTAAAGACAAAAAATGAGAAAACTATTTTTACTAATTTTTATTTTAAGCTTTGTTCTTGAAAATAGCATGGCCCAAACTAAGCAGGAAAAGAAATGGGTTCGCCAACAAATGGCGGCGCTTTCATTCAATGAAAAAATTGCACAGTTGATGGTGGTCAGAGCACACAGCAATTGGGACCAAAAAAAAAGAGATACATTAAGTGAAATCATCAAAAAATTTAATATTGGTGGATTGTGCTTTTTTCAGGGTGGCCCTATTAGAGAGGCCATGCAAACTAACTATTATCAGTCCATTGCAAAAACTCCCTTGTTTATTTCAATGGATGCAGAATGGGGCGTGGGCATGCGTTTGGACAGTGTAGATATTTTCCCAAGACAACTTTCTTTAGGTGCCATACCTTCTTCAGATTTAATTTATCAAATGGGTGTAGCTGTTGCAGCACAGTGTAAAAGAATGGGCATACAAATTAATTATGCCCCAGTTGTGGACATCAACAACAATCCTGCTAATCCAGTGATCAATGACCGCAGTTTTGGACAAAATAAAGAAAGGGTGATTCAACATGGCATTGCGTACATGCAAGGAATGCAGGACAATAATGTCATGGCTACAGCCAAACATTTTCCTGGTCATGGCGATGTAGCAGTTGATTCCCATGTTGATTTGCCCATCATTCTAAAATCCAGGGCAGCCTTGGATTCCTTAGAGTTAGCGCCATTCCGCGCTTTGATAGCTGCAGGCATTGGATCGGTGATGGTAGGGCATTTATCTGTTCCAAGTATCGACAGTACACCAAAAACGCCCACCTCTTTGTCCTACAGAGCCATCCACGGCCTACTAAAAAAAGAATTGGGATTTACAGGCCTTGCAGTCACTGATGCTTTAGACATGAAAGCAATTGGAAATTATTTCCCCAATGGAGAAGCCAATGTACAAGCGCTATTGGCTGGCAATGACCTACTTTGTTTACCTGAAGACATTGATCAATCCATAAAAAAAATAAGAAGCGCTATTAAAGAAGGTAGATTAAGCAGAAAAGACATCAATCAACGCGTAAAAAAAGTATTGACAGCCAAATACAAATATGGACTGAGCCAAATAACGCCCATTGATACTACCCACCTGCTGGCTGATTTAAATCAATCTGTAGTTAGTATCAAAACACAAATGGCGATGCAATCCTTGACTTTTCTAAGAGCCAATGCCAGCTTACCTTATCTTGGCCAAAATAAAAAAATAGCCTACTTGGCTTTAAATCTTGCAGGGCCCAATACCCTAACTAAAGCATTAGAAGAAAATTACCAAGCAAAAATATTTTATGTCAATGCAAAAGACAGCAATGACCTAGCCAATTTAAAAAATAGCTTAGGGCTTTTTGATCAAGTGATTCTAGGGCTTCACAATTACAACAGAAGGCCAGCCAATCATTTTGAAATCCCTACCTCCATTATCCATTTACTCAATGAAACTCAAGACAAACATTGGATTCATTTAATTTTTGGTAACCCCTATGCTGTAGCCAATTTTAAAGACATCGATAATATTTTATTCGCTTACGAAGACAACCTTTACACAGAAAAGGCTGCCCTGCAATGGCTGGAAGGCAAGCTCCAAGCCAGTGGCCAGTTGCCAGTCACTGTAAGTGATACCTTATTGTTTGGTGCTACCTATAAAAATTCTACAGCTTCCTTCACCAATGAAAAAATGGAGAAGGAAAATAGACTATCATTTATTGATTCGATGGTCGTTGACGCCATTGAAAAAAAAGCCATTCCAGGATGTCAGATTTTAGTAGCCAAAAACAATAAAATAATTTTTAATAAAGCTTATGGACATTTGGCAGGTAATGGCTCGCCTGCCGTGGATTTAGAAACAGTCTATGACTTAGCTTCTGTCACCAAAGTAAGTGCCACCACGGTATCCATCATGAAATTAGTTGAAGAAGGTAAAATTAGTTTAGATAAAACTATTGGTGATTACCTGCCTTGGGTTAGGGGCAATGAAAAAGAAAAAATTACCATCAAAGATTTACTCTTGCATCAGGCTGGACTTTTTCCCTACATTAAATTTTATGAAGCTCTAATAGATAAGGAGGGACAGTTTAAACCCGGCTTAGTTACTCAAGTAGCAGACCTTACGCATCATCAAATGATGACTCCATCAAAATATTTATTGGACAGTTGGGTAGATAGCCTTCACAATAAAATTCTTGAAAGTCCCATCAGCACCCCAGGTAAATATGTTTACAGCGACAATGATTTTATTTTTTTAGGATGGATAGTAGAAAAAATTACTGGCATGTCTTTAAATGAATTTGCCACCCAAAGTTTTTATGGGCCCCTAGGTATGAAGGCTACAGGATTTTTACCACTACAAAAAACCAGTATCGATAAAATTGCTGCAAGCGAAATAGACAATTATTTCAGACATGAACTAGTAAAAGGAGCGGTGCATGACGAAGGTGCAGCTGTGATGGGTGGCATTGCAGGCCATGCAGGTTTATTTAGCAATACCACTGATTTAGCAAAAATGTATTTGATGTTATTGAACAAAGGTGAATGGGAAGGCCAAACTTATTTTAATGCCAATACTGTTAATTTATTCACCAGTTACCAAACCGGTAATAGCCGCAGAGGACTTGGCTTTGATAAGCCCGAGAAAGACAATGCAAGTAGTAAAGATCCTTACCCTTGCTTAAGTGCTTCCCCAAATACTTTCGGACATACCGGATATACGGGCACCTGTGTTTGGGCAGATTCAGAAAAACAATTGTTGTTTATATTCTTATCCAATAGAGTATATCCCACCAGAGACAGTAAAGCATTCAATGCTTTGAACTTAAGAACGAAAATACAGGAAGGGCTTTATTCTGTTTTAAACTAATAGCATGTTAAGATTCATTTTATTTATTTCACTCTTCCTGAGCCAATTTGAAAAAATTGAAGCACAAAATTCCTGGGGCGCGATAGGTCAATGGAGAGAACACTACAATAATAAAAGTGTAAAAGATATAATTAAAGGAGATAAAATTTATGGTGCTACTACCAATCAAGTATTTAGCATAGATAGTAAAAAAAATGTGGAGCTGATAGGCAAATCAAATGGATTAAATGAAATTGGTATCGCTGCTATGGCTTGGGATGAATTAAATCAACAATTAATCATTGCCTACAACAATAGCAATATTGATATCCTTAAAGGAGACAATATTTACAACATTAATGATATTCTTGTATCTAATTTATATGCCAATAAAAAAATTAATAGCATTAAAATATGGAATGGGTGGGCATTGCTCTCCACCAATTTTGGTATTGTCGTAGTAGATTTGATTAAACATGAAATAAAAGATACTTGGTTCCCCAACAACAATAGGCAGGCCATGGTTACTTATCAAATTGCCCTCACCACAGACAGTTTGTATGCCATCACAGAAGAAGGTTTATTTAGTACTGTCATAAAAAATAATTGGATTGGCTTGAATGGATGGAATACATTAACCAAATACAATAATTTAGGACTAAATAAAATAGTTAGCAATGCAAATACTGTTATAGTATACAACAGTCAATCTTTGTTTCAATTGCCCAGCATCACAAGCCTTTATACTACCAATGCAACAATCCATCAAGTCAATTGGACTGCCGCAGGAGAAATTTTACTGACCCTGAGTTATGCCAGCAGCGGTGCGGTATTAAAATTAAATGCTGATAAATCTACTACTGTAATTATTGATTCTACCCAACTCCTAGATCCCATAGCTACACTGGCAGATCAAAATGATCTTTGGGTAGCAGACAGTAGTCGTGGTTTGTTATTAAAAAATACGTCAAATCAATGGATCTCCCTTGATGGACCAGCTGATTATATTAGAGGAAAATCCTTTATTAATGCAACAGGCTTATTGGCTCCCTTCCATGGGAATGCCAATGGATTTGCTGCTTATACTTCCTTGGGATGGAAAAACTTTACCAAATACAATTCCACTAATCTACCCAATTGCATGGCAAGTACGATTGATCCGAAAGATCAAAGCTGGTGGCTGACAGCTAAAGCAGCATTGATCCATTTCAATCCAAACACCAATACTATTGAAAATAGCCTACCCTCCAATGCCATGGGTGACTATGTGGATCTTCAATTTGGTAGCGATGGAAATTTATGGGTCATTCAAGATCAACAAGGTTTGTTCTTAAAAAAAGACAATGTTTGGACCAGCTATCTGCTACCCAATGGTTTTATAAAAAAAGGTTTAAGCAATATGCTCGTGAGCAAACAAGGACAGGTTTGGATGATTGCACCGCAGAATCAAGGTTTGTATTTGTATCAATCTACACAAGTCTACAATACAGCATTTTGGAAACAGTTGACTACGGCTAAATCAAATGGCAACTTACCTAGTTCGCATGTAACCAGTTTAGTAGAAGACTTAGCCGGAGCGATATGGGTAGGCACAGACAATGGTATTGGCATTTTAAATTGTGGAGACATCTCCAAAGAAATTTGTGATGCTTACTTGCCTCCAATTAAAAATAGCAATGGATTTATTGGTTTGCTTTTTCAAAAGGAAACAGTGAATTGCATGGCGGTGGATGGCGCCAATAGAAAATGGATTGGTACCAATAATGGCACTTGGCTGTTAAGTGCAGATGGAAGAGAAATTATTGAACATTTTACAAAAAACAATAGTCCACTTCCCAGTGATACTTTATTGCAAATATTGATTGACCCCAATCAGGGAGAAGTGTTTTTTAATACCAATACAGAAATGGTCAGCTATAAAGGAACGGCCACTGCGGGTGCTAAAACACAGAACGAAATTGCGATCTACCCAAATCCAGTAGGACCTGAATACCATGGGCCCATTGCTTTTAAAGGATTGGTAGAAAATGCGATGGTAAAAATTACAGACTTAAATGGAAGACTCGTATTTGAAACACGCTCCTTGGGTGGACAAGCCATTTGGAATGGAAAAACTTATGAAGGTCAAAAAGTAGCTTCTGGTGTTTACTTAGTATTGGTAAGGGATGATGCAGGCAATGAAAAAGGGGTAGGAAAATTAGTTATCACTAGTGGCCTTTAAAATGATGGAGTAGCCAGCATGTCGAAATTCTTGAAAGACTTAAATTTCAAATACCCTTGATCACCAGGTATTACTCGGTACATGATTTGTCTAACTTTATTAGTGGGTACTTTTATATTGGTATCCAATTCAAAAATGGGAAACTTCCTAAATAAAATTCCTTCTACTAATTTGAATTCATCTTTTCCTCTGTAACCTTTACTTAATTGCATGTCATTTGTAATGTCTGGGAAATAAATGGGTTCTAATCTTTCATTGTCTTTGGAAGAGATGCTGAACACATTGGATTTATCCGTTTTATCAACAATGTAAATGACAATATCTGGAAATCCATCATTGTTTAAATCGTCTATTTCTGCGCTAACTACCCTGCCCTTGAGTTCTAAATTTACTTCTCTCGCATCTGTTTTAAAACCAATTGGTCTAATGTTTAAATTATTTAAATCTGATGAACGATTTAAGCAATTGATGCGGTACCCCGCTTTACCAATTTTTAAAGTGCTGTCGTATTTCGCATATTTCTGGCTATTGCCTTGAATAGCTAAAACAAGCAAACCAAATAATAAATATTTATTCATTTTTAAATTCTTTACTTATCAAAGTTAATAGAATTGTTTTAATTTCCCATTCAAACCAACTGTGCTATGTCCTTCGAAATTCAAGTTGCTCCACTATTAGATTTTGAAAAAATAAGGCTAATTGATGCCAAAAATGGTATTAGTGTTGAAATTACCACCAAAGGAGCCTTGCTGAATAGTTGGCAAGTACAAAATCAGACCGCTAGGATTCAACTCGTTGAGGGAAACGATTTTAACCAAGGTTGGCAATCCTTTGAGTCCAATGGTTTTAAAAGTGCTAAGTTGTCTCCTTTTGCTTGCAGATTGGAAAATGGCCAGTTCCAATACCATGATAAAAAATGGACGATAGAAAAATATTATTTAGGAAAACATGCGATACATGGTATTGTCTATGATGCTTTGTATTCCATTCAATCTACGCAGGCAGATGCGCAAGGTGCTGTTGTTGTTTTAAAACACCATTTCCATGGAGATGACAAAGGATACCCATTTCCTTTTAGTTTACAAATTAAATGGCATTTGCATCCAAACAATTTACTTACAGCGGAAACCATTATCACCAATTTTGCCAAAGAAGCCATTCCCATGATGGATGGATGGCATCCCTATTTTAGTTTAGGTACTAGCATTAATGAATGTTATTTGAGTTTTAGTAATAAAGGAAAAATCGAATTCAATGAGGACCTCCTACCTACTGGAGCCATCATGGAAAACCATACATTTGATCATCCAATAAAATTGAATAGCATTGAATTAGACAATTGTTTTGTCTTAGATCCAGCCCATCCAATGTGTACCTTAGAAAACGAACAAATAAAATTAGTAGTGCAAGCTGGATTGAATTATCCTTATTTGCAATTGTATACACCACCACAGAGAAAAAGTATTGCTATAGAAAATTTAAGTGGTGTGCCTAATTGTTTTAACAATAAAATGGGACTCCTTGTATTGAAGCCCCATGAAAATTTAGTTTTTAAAACCAGTTACCAAGTTTTCTTAAAATTATAAATCAATGACTGCTGTAATGCTTACTTCTATGTTCACATTTCTTGGTAAAGTTTTTACAGCCACTGTTTCACGTGCTGGAAATTGTCCAGTAAAGTAATTGGCATACACTTCGTTTACTTGTGCAAACAACTGCATATCACTTAAAAAAATACTGGTTTTGACAACATGCGTAAAACTCAATTTGGCTTCTTCTAGTATTGCTTTAATGTTTTCCATCACCTGTCTGGTTTCAGATTGAATGTCTGACAAAACTAATTCCCCATTGGCTGGGTTAAAAGCAATTTGACCACTTGCAAACAAAAAGCCATTGGCAATAACGGCTTGGCTATAAGGCCCAATGGGTGCAGGTACTTTACTAGATTGAATGATTTCTTTTGACATAGGATTAAATTAAGATTGCAATTTCTTGTTTTTCTATCAAATCACCACCTATTTTTGTAAAACATTTTAACATCATGGCGACCCTTTTACACATTGATACAGCTGGTGAAAAAGCCATGATTGCCTTTACACAAAATGGAGCCATCCTTGCTAGCAAAGAAAATTCAGTATTCAACACCCATGCGGCCTTTGTTCAAGCAGGTATTCAGGAATTGACTGACATCTATCCTATCAACTTAGCTGCGCTCGACGCCATTGTGGTGACCATGGGTCCAGGAAGTTATACTGGCCTTAGAGTGGGATTGGCTAGTGCAAAAGGACTGGCCTATGCATTAGAAAAACCTTTGATTGGCTTGTCTACCTTGGCTTTGTTGGCCAATGCGGCCAAAAGAAGTCCTGAATTTTATACGCTGCCAAATTTGCAAATTTTTGCAATGATTGACGCCAAAAGGATGGAGGTTTTTGGAGCAATCTTCGATCAAAATCAAGGCTTTAGATGGAAAGAACAGGCCCTTGAATTGAGTCCTGCTTATTTTGAAGATTTAGTTAAAAACGGTCCTATCTTATGTATTGGAAATGGTGTTGAAAAAGTTAAAACCATCGTCACAAGTCCATCCATCTACTTTAGTGATCTTGCTTATAACTTGATGGATTTCATTGAGTTAGCTGAAGTTAAACTTAAGAACAAAAATTTTGAAGACATTGCTTATTCCAGCCCTGCTTATTTGAAAGAATTTTATCAAAAGAAACCTTAAAAAGAAATAAAAAGGGGAAGCGGCTTAAACCTTAGTTGTATAACTTAATCTAAGGTTTGATCATTTTTTCATACACAAAGTCCAAGGCTTTAACAATTTATATATTATTAAAAAAGTAATTGCAAAAGAATTTTTTGTAACTTCGTTATGCAATTTTAGTTTTTTTACCCCCACAACTCATTATTGTCATGAACCAATCCTTACCCCAACTGCAATTAGCCAACGGAGCTAACCCATTGAAAGTAGATTTATTACACAGTAAAAAAGCAGCCATGATTTTACGTGCATTAAATCACAAACTGCGTCAACAAATTATAAAACTAATTGACGAACAACAAAAAGTAACCGTTACAGAAATTTATGTCAAATTAAGATTGGAACAATCTGTTGCATCGCAACATTTAGCCATCTTAAGAAGAGCAAGCATTGTATCCACCCTACGTGAAGGAAAATTTATATTTTATACGGTCGATTACAATCGATTGGACCAAGTAAATAAATTCATTGAACAACTTGTTGGATAAAATGTCTTTGTCAATAGAACAATTTCAAGCATTGATAGAAGACGAATCTGTTTTCATCATTGATACAAGACCTGCTTCTTTATTTGCTGACGGCTATATTCCCAACGCATTAAATATTACCCCTGCTACGGTAAAGTATGCCATTGCCATGGGCATGCTGCATAAAGAAACTCCCATTGTTTTTGTGTTTGAAGATGACCTTGAAGAAGAAACCATGGCTTATTTTACCAAAGCTGGATTCACTCAAATCAAAGGTTATTTAGTAGGTAGCTTTTCCAAATGGTTGGCTAATCAAAAAAAATTTGATTTAATCATTGAAGTAGAAGTTGATGAACTCGCCATGGATCTTCCATTTGACGAATACTTAATGGTGTTAGATACACGAGAAGAAAATGTGTATGATCAACAACATATCAAAAACTCAGTTTCATTGCCTTTGTATGAAATGTCCGACCCTGGTAGCATGTCAGAACTAGACGAACATTTTAATATTTATATTCTTACGGACAATGGAGATAGCAATACTTTAACAGCCAGTTTATTAAAAAAACAAGGCATCCATAATATTAGAATTGTCAAGGGGGGCTGGAAAGAATTATTGGAAATAAAAGACAAATTTAGCTTCGAAACCACCAAGCCCAAGCCTAAAGCAGAAGATCCATTGTTGAATTAAGCATTTAAATTATTGTACCACTAGTTTACTATGTTTAGCTGCATCATAAGTATACCTCCAACGACGATGTGTCCATAAATAATTAGAAGGGTTTTGCTTAATTTTTTCTTCCAACACTTTTACATACAAGGCGGTCAATTGTCCATCTTTAAAATAATTAGGAGAAATAGTCATTAGCTCATAATGAGAATGGTAATACCCTCTCTTCGTGCTGTAAAAATGTACAAATACTTGGGCTGTATTGTTTAGTTTAGCCCCCTTCTCTGGACCTTTCACAAAGGGCGTGAGTTGGCCAAAAAAAGGTACCCAATAGGCAGACAATGGATTGCCCGGATTCTGATCGGCAGCCAATGCCATGGCATAACGCCCCTTGGTAGCAAACTGCTGAAACTGCGCACGAAAATTTGTCGCCGGAATGAGGATACTACCATATCTTTTTCTTAAGCCCAATATCATTTTGTTGAAATGAGGATTGCTCAGTGGCATGTATACCCCAATGAATGGATATTCACCATATTTTGCTGCCCCCCAGTTGGCAAACTCCCAATTAAAAAAATGCCCTGCCATTATTTGAACATTTTGTCCTGTCTTATACAAATCAGTCAATACCTCTGCATTAGAAGTAAATCTTTTTTTGAAGGTTGCGTCCGACATGGACAATAACTTAAAAGTTTCTATAAAAGAGTCGGTGAATTTTTGATAAAATTCATTCGCAATTTTACTTCTTTCTAGTTTGGTTTTATTTGGAAAAGCAATGGCTAAATTTTGTTGTACCACTTGTACTCTATACTTGACCACCCGCTGAAGGATAAAGGCAATAAAATCACTTAACCAATACATGATGCGCCAGGGGAGCAAAGAAAATAAATAACAAAAAATATAAATGATAAAATACATGTACTAATTTAAAAAGTAAATTATAGTGGGGCTATCCATGCACCATGTTCTTTTAACAACTGAATCAATTCATCTACTGCAACTGCACTGTCAATATTTCTTTTCATTATTTCCTTACCCTTATACAAAGTGATCTTTCCTATACCACTTCCCACGTAACCAAAATCAGCATCTGCCATTTCTCCAGGTCCATTCACAATACAACCCATAATGGCGATTTTTAAACCTTTCAAATGACTGGTGACACTTCTTATTTTTGCCGTGGTTTCTTGTAATTCAAATAAGGTTCTACCACAACTTGGACAAGAGATGTATTCTGTTTTTGAAATTCTAGTGCGTGTAGCTTGCAAAATACCAAAAGCAGTGGTATTTAAAAACTGCTCCATGGAATGATTGCTAAAATAATTTCGGCCCGAAACTTTACCGCCCTCTATGGTCAATGCAAAGTCGGTATATATTTTTTGATTGACCCCTAAAAACAAACCATCGCCCATACCGTCTAGTAAGAGGGCGCCGGTTTCTGTGGCAAAATGAATCAAATGCTGGTCTGCACTGTTCCATGCACTTTCTGTCATCAAAATAACTGGATTTTTTATGTTCAGCTCCATCATACGAACTATCATTCTTCGAACAGCAGGCATCGCATGTGCTAAAGGACTACTTAAACAAAAAACAACCGATTTATCTTGGGCTATTTCTACTAATTGTTCTTCTCTGATACCACTTTTAAATCCATAACAATCTAACAAAACAAAATTGATAAAAGCACTTTTACGAGTAGCTTGTAAATATTCTTTATAATCAAAAATAGGCAAGTACTTGGTTCGGTCTGTCACTGTTTCCCACAAGGCAGGCTTAGTGATGACTCTTAAAGTTCCAGGTAATTCAAAATCTAACAAATCATTTTCTATATAAATAAAATCTGCTGCTGCGTCTGCAATAGTCCATTTGTCTGAAATAGGATCATATTGATAACCAATGGCTATTAAATCATCTGTTGTAATAGCTATTTTGTGTCGATAATCTGCCACTACTACCGGTACTGATTTACCTCCAATGGTTTGGTTCGAAATGGTATTTCTTCTTTTGTATTCAAAAGGATTGTAGCTTAGTTTTTCAATGGATGGAATATGCTGGATGCCTTTCAATCTATTGGCAGGATATCTTTTTACTAAATCTTTACAAACCGGAATTTCTAATTCTGGATCTTCTGTTAAGCTCACTCGAATGGTATCGCCAATGCCATCTTCTAATAAGGTGCCAATACCAATGGCGCTTTTGATACGACCATCCTCCCCATCACCCGCTTCGGTCACCCCTAAATGCAATGGATAAATTTCATTGAATTCATTTTGCATTTGTTGAATCAACAATCGGTATGCTTGAACCATCACTAGGGGATTACTCGATTTCATACTTAGGATGATTTGATGGTAGTCCAAACTTCTCGCAATACGCAAAAATTCCATCGCACTTTCTACCATGCCCATGGCTGTATCTCCATACCTACTCATGATGCGGTCACTTAAGGATCCGTGATTGGTCCCAATGCGCATGGCTGTCCCGTGCTTTTTACATATTAGCACCAAAGGAGAAAATCTTTCTCTGATTCTTTCTATTTCTTCTAGGTATTCAGCATCGGTATATTCTATCTGTTCGAATTTCTTTTTGTCTACATAGTTGCCCGGATTTACTCTTACTTTTTCTACAATGGTGGCAGCTATTTCAGCAGCATTAGGTGTAAAGTGAATATCAGCTACCAAAGGCGTAGTGTACCCTTTGGCACGCAAAGCTGCTTTGATATTGGCTAAATTTTCAGCTTCATTTTTACTGGGCGCAGTGATTCTCACTAATTCAGCGCCTGCTTCAATACAACGAATTACTTGAGCCACTGTTAGCTCCGTGTCTAAAGTATCGGTGGTCGTCATGGTTTGCACACGAATCGGATGGCCACCACCAATGATTAAATCACCCACTTTTACTTCACGGGTAATTAAACGTTGATAGCTGGTTAAAGAATTACAATATTGTTTCATAAATAGTATACATAAAGATAATTATTTTACTCACCCAAAGCCAAACAAAAACATTAGCTAATTTATCTAAGCCCTTGTAAAAAACCTTGTTGTAATAAAATGTTTTTTAGTAAGATGACCGATGATGGAGCAGGGCTGGTATTGATTGAACCCTTCTTTTTACCCGTGGTACTTAACACAAAGAAATAAATATGTTTATTTTCTTCTTCAAATCCGACTACCCAAGAAAGATGGGTGACGCTGTCTTTGGCTTCTATATAACTTAAGTGATAATTACTATTGTCTTCTTTAGAAATCATTTTTTTGAACAATTCCTGTGAACGTTTTTGAAATGGCAAGGATTTAAAATACATTTTTTTGATGAGTCCTAATTGTTCATCAGCAGTGATGCGTAAAGACTGGTCCTTCCAAAATTCATTTATATTGGCACTGACTACTCCTTTACCATAATGAATGGAATCAATTGCTTTGATCATAGCTGGTCTTCCTAGGCTAGACATTAATTGTTGATAATAGGCAACTGAATCTGTGCTAATCCAAGTACTTGGATTTTGATTAATGATCCCTTTATCTAAAGCCATCAAACTAGGTAAGATAAAAAATGTATTTAAGGGTGCATAAGCAGCATCTTTGTAAGATGATAGATGGGCAATGGTAAACTGACCAGATCCATTTTCCAATAAGGCAAAACTTCCTTCTACCCCAGCACTGTCCAAGAGCTTCTCAATGGAGGCATCTATTTTTACATTGTTGGGAGAACAGGCAAATAATAAGGTGGTGAAGGCGAATAAAGTTAGAAGCTTGAAATTCATATTACTGTTTTAAAGAAGTTCAAAATTACCACATAATACCAATAAAAACACCCCCATCTAGATAAATCAGGATGGGGGTGTTGTATCTTTTATTTTGTCTTATTCTATGCCTAATAGTTCAACTTCAAAAATCAACGTGGAGCCAGGTCCAATCACTGGGCCAGCTGAGCGCTCTCCATAAGCCAGTTCAGAAGGAATAAATAATTTCCACTTGCTGCCTAAGGTCATTAATTGCAAGCCATCTTGCCAACCTTTGATCACTCCGTTTAAAGGAAAACTAATGGGTTCGCCTCTTTGAACAGAACTATCAAATACAGTTCCATCAATTAAAGTACCATGGTAATGTACTTTTACTTTACTGTTTAAAGTGGGCTTGGTGGTATCATGCCCAGCTACAATAACTTGGTATTGTAAGCCAGATGATAATTTTACCACCCCTGGTTTTTTTGCGTTTTCAGCTAAAAAAGCTGCACCTAAGGCACGATTTGCTGTGATTTTTTCTTGACTCATTTTATCTTGGTAGTTTTTAATGCAATTGTCTAATAAGCTGTCAGGAATAGCTGCTTTGGAAATAAATCCAGCCTCTAAGCCTTTGTTGAATAATGCCATGTTGATGGTTTGCAATCCTTGGCCTTTCATGCTTTGAGCAATTCTGTACCCTAGTGCATAAGAGGCACTGTCTTTGCTATTTTTAATATACAAAGAGGGTGTTGCGGTCATGGCTATTTTAGCATTACCAACTTTAATTTGCTTTACTGGCGTAGTTTTAGTTTGGGCCGAAGCAGTCATGGTCACCAAAACTAAACTTAAAATAATAACTGTTTTTTTCATGGTTTATTTTTTCTTCTTGAAGGTTCAAAAGTACAGTTAGGTTTTCAATTATTGGCTTAAAGTGTCAATAATTCTTTAATTTGTTGCTCTACTTTAACAATTTCCATTGCCGCCACCACTTTTTGCATATTGGCAGCAATTTGAGTGGTACAAAGATGGCCAATGCTTCCCTCATGGGTATGTTTTATATGCGTGGAATAAGTAAACTTACCCGCTTCTATGGCCAAACCAACTTGTTTGTAAGCATCTCTAAAAGGCATCCCGCTAAGTACCAATTTATTCACTTCTTCCACACTAAATAAATATTGATATTTAGGATCTTCCAATAAATCTTTTTTCACTTCCATGTTTTGGATCATCAAACTGGCCATGGTTAGACTATGCTTTAATTGGGCAAAGGCAGGAAATAAATGTTCTTTCAACAATTGCAAATCACGATGATAACCTGATGGCAAATTCGTAGTCATCATCATTATTTCATTGGGTAATGCTTTAATTCGATTGCAATGGGCTCTAATTAATTCAAAAACATCTGGATTTTTTTTATGGGGCATGATGCTTGATCCCGTAGTGAGCTCATCTGGAAATTGAATGAATCCAAAATTTTGATTCATAAACAAACAAGCGTCCATACTTAATTTAGACAAGGTATCCGCAATATTGGCCAAGGCCATGGCAGTCACTCTTTCGGCTTTACCACGACCCATCTGTGCATAGACTACATTGTAATTCAAGTTTTCGAAACCTAATAATTCAGTGGTTCTTTTTCTATTGATAGGAAAGGAAGAACCATAGCCAGCAGCTGATCCCAATGGATTTTTATTGACAATGGTATAGGCGGCTTGTAGCATGATCATGTCATCCACCAAACTTTCTGCATAAGCGCCCAACCATAAACCAAAAGAAGAAGGCATGGCCAACTGCAAATGTGTATAACCAGGCATTAAATCATTTTTATGTACTTCGCTTTTTTCTTGTAATAAGGTAAAGAAAGATTGCACTTCAGCACTAAGACTAATTAATTCAGCACGAAGAAATAATTTGATGTCTACTAAAACTTGATCATTCCTACTTCTTGCACTATGTATTTTTTTTCCAATATCTCCCAAGCTTTCCGTTAACATCAATTCAATTTGTGAATGAATGTCTTCTACCCCTGGTGCTAATGTAAATGCACCAGCTTGAATTTTTTGATAAATTTCTACCAGCGCTTTCTTAATTTGTTTTTGTTCTTGTGCTGTAAGTAAGCCCACTTCCGATAGCATGGTGGTATGGGCTATGGAGCCTAGCACATCATAGGGGGCCAAATAGCTATCCATGGCTTGGTCATTGCCAATCGTAAATTTTTCAACCAGTGCCGACACATTGCTATTTTTTTGCCAAAGCTTACTCATGGTTAAACATTTTTTCTAGTAATTGAATATAAGTAACAATTCCCTCTTCTATTTCATTCAAATAGATAAACTCATCTGCAGTATGGCTTCTAGCCGAATCCCCAGGGCCCATTTTTAAAGCAGGGAAGGGCATTAGGGCTTTATCAGATGTGGTCACTGAACCATAATAACCTTTACCTAAGGCAATACCAGATTGAATCAAGGGATGCTCTAACGCAATACTGGTTGAGCGCATTCTTAGACTTCTTGGAGTGGTCTTGGCTTTCACCTGCTGCCCAATGGTAGTTAAAATTGCTTCAAAAGTATACAATTCATTCACCCGTACATCTACCACTAACCTGCATGTTGATGGAACCACATTGTGTTGTTTATTGTCCGTCTCTATAACAGTTACAGTCATTTTAACTTGACCTAATAATGGAGAAATTTTATCAAATTGATAATTTTTAAACCATTCAATATCAGGCAATATTTGGTACAAAGCACTTTCGCCTTCTTCTCTTGCAGCATGACCCGCTTTGCCAGTAGCCACCACATCTAAAACCAATAAACCTCTTTCTGCAATGGCCATTTCCATTTTAGTGGGCTCTCCTACCATACCAAATTCAATGGAAGGCAATTCAGGTAAAACCAATTCAATGCCATCATGCCCAGAAATTTCTTCTTCAGCAGATGCGACAAAAATAATATTGTAAGGCAAATTAGGTTGGTCATAAAAATAGATGAACGCGGCAATTAAACTCACCAAGCAGCCCCCAGCATCATTACTACCCAAACCATATAATTTACCTTGATCTTCTTTTGGATGGAATGGATCCAATACATAATCTTTATTGGGCTTAACTGTATCGTGGTGAGAATTTAATAATAAGCTAGGCTTATTTGTATCAAAATGTAAATTTTTTGCCCAAATATTATTTTTTACTCTTTCAATTTTTACATTTCTAGCAGTTAAAAATGCTGCAATCTGCGCAGCCGTTTTATCTTCTTCTTTACTAAATGAAGGTATCGAAATTAAAGTTTTCAATAAATCAATAGCCTCCTTTTGCAGTAGTTTTATTTTTTCTATAGAGCTGATATGATTTGCTGCCATTATAATTGGATTGTGGTACCCGCCGTACCATGGATTAATTCATTCAATTTTTCTGCCTTCCCTAGGACAACAGAGACTACACCATGCTCAAGTGCTTGGAAGGCGTTGTCTATTTTAGGGATCATCCCATCCACTACAATTTTTTGTTCTTTAAGTAATTGGTATGCCGGTCGATTAATTTGCAAAATAACTGAACTTGGCTCATGGATTTCTTTAAGTATGCCTTCTTTTTCAAACCCATAAATTAAATGCACTTTGAAGGTAGAAGCCAATGCAGTGGCAATACTTTGTGCAATAGTATCTGCATTCGTATTCAATAATTGACCTTGTCCATCATGGGTAATGGGCGCGATGACTAACCTTCTATTATTAGCAAGTAAGTCTATAAATAAGTTGCTATTGACAGCATCTATGTCCCCGACAAAACCAAAGTCAATGGCCGCATTCACTCTTTTATGTGCTTGTATTAAATTTCCATCTACGCCTGATAATCCAATGGCGTCTACCCCTTTTGCTTGTAACTGTGCTACTATATTTTTATTGATATAGCCTGCATACACCATGGTTACAATTTTCAAGGTAGCTTCATCGGTAATACGTCTTCCTTCTACCATCTGCTGCTCAACGCCCATACTAGTCGCAAGGCTGGTAGCAAGTTTCCCCCCGCCATGTATTAAAATAGCAGGGCCTTTCAGTTTAGCAAAAGCTTGCAAGAAACTAGTTAACAATTGAGCGTCGTCAACAATATTTCCTCCTATTTTAATCACATACAATGATTCCATCATTTATTGAACAATTTTTTGAATTGAATTTATTATTAATTACTTTTTAAAATTTCAGCTAAGACAGCTTGTGCTGCCCAAACCCTGTTCGAAGCTTCTTGAGTAACCAAACTATTCGGACCATCTAATATTTCATCACTCAATTCTACATTTCTTCTCACAGGTAAACAATGCATTACTTTTGCTTGATGGGTCAAAGCCAATTTAGCATTGGTCAAGATCCAATCTTTATCTGTCGCAAGCATTTTACCATATTCATTAAAGCTGCTCCAATTTTTTACATAAACAAAGTCTGCTTCTTTCAAAGCTTTCTCTTGGTCGTATTCAATAGTTGCCCCTTGGGTAAATGCGGTGGAAAGTGCATAACCTTCAGGATGGGTAATCACAAAATCTGCTTCTCCCCAAGTACCTAACCATTCACTAAAACTATTGGCTACGCATTGTGGAATGGGTTTGATATGTGGTGCCCAGGTTAAAACTATTTTAGGTGGTTTAATTTTAAATTTTTCATTCAACGCCATTGACTCTTGAATTGTGATAAGGTCTGTTAAAGATTGTAAAGGATGCAAGGTGGCTGATTCTAAACTTACAATGGGTATGCCTGCATACTTTATAAATTGATGTATAATTTTTTCGCTATAATCAATCTCTCTGTCTACTAAAGTGGGAAAAGTACGAATACATAAGATATCAAAATAATGACCTAAAACAGGAGCAGCATCTTTTATATGCTCCACCGTACTGCCATTCATCACTGCGCCTTCTGCAAATTCCAAAGACCAACCTTCTTTATCCACATTGTACACAATGGGTTCCATCCCTAAATGCTGTGCAGCTACTTGAGTACTCAACCTGGTTCTTAAACTTGGATTCAAAAATAAAAGTCCAATACGTTTATTGGCCCCTAATTGCTTGTCTAAAAATGGTGCTGCTTTATAGGCCAATGCTTGTTTGACCAAGGCATTGATATTAGGCACATCATTCACTGAAATAAACTGTTTCATAAATTTAAGTAGGGGTTTGTTTCAATTGTTGAATGGCAAGATTCAATCTGTTTAAAAATAAATCAATGTCATGTTTGGTGATGGCTAAAGAAGGTAATAATCTTATTACATTGGGCTTAGCCTCTCCTGTAAACACTTTCATTTCATTCAACAATACTTTACGAAGCTCTTCCAGTCCAGCTTCCATTTCAAAACCAATCATTAAGCCACGACCTCTCACAGTTTTTACGCCAGGAGTATTTTGTAAAGCCTGTATTAAATAAGCTCCATTAGCTGCAGCGGCATCTATTAAATTTTCTTTTTGGATAACTTCTATTACGGCGAGTGCAGCTGCACATGCCAATGGATTACCACCAAAAGTAGTGCCCAACAAACCAAATTTTGCTTTGATATGTGGGGTAATTAAAATGGCACCAATGGGAAATCCATTGCCCATACCCTTGGCCATGGAATAAATATCCGCATCCACACCTGCTATATCATGTGCAAAGAATTGTCCAGAACGGCCATAACCACATTGAACGCAATCTGCAATATAAACTGCACCTGCCGCATCACATTGTTTTCTGATGGTTTGTAAAAAAATAGGGCTTGCTTCATAAATACCTGCTACGCCTTGAATGCCTTCTACAATCACCGCCGCAATTTCATGAGCCATGGTCGCAAAACAATTTTCCAAAGCTGAAATATCATTCAAAGGCAAAAAGATGACATGATCAGTTTCATTGACAGGTGCCACAATACTTGGATTGTCAGTAGCAGCTACTGCTAAAGAAGTACGACCATGAAATGATTTTTTAAATGCAATTATTTTTTTTCTACCTGTATGAAAGGAAGCTAATTTTAATGCATTTTCATTGGCTTCAGCGCCACTGTTGCAAAGAAACAATTGAAAATCTTTTTTACCACTCACTTGATTGATTGCAGTAGCCAACGTTTCTTGAATTGGCATTACTACCGAATTAGAATAGAATGCAATTTCATGCAATTGATCTTCAATACGTTTTACCCAATGTGGATGGGTATGGCCAATACTAATTACTGCATGACCCCCATACATGTCCAAGTATTCTTGTTCCTGGTCATCCCAAACACGGCTGCCTGCTGCCTTTGTAATTACTATAGGGTTTAAAGGATATACTTTGAATAATGACATGAGTGATTAAATAAGTGAGTTAAAAATAATTGGCTTTTAATTGAAGGCCGGCAGTTTCCTCTATTCCAAAAATTAAATTCATATTTTGAACCGCTTGTCCAACTGCTCCTTTTAATAAATTATCTAAAACTGCATGTATAGCAATTTTATCGCCCTGTTGTTCGATATGAATTAAACATTTATTGGTATTGACTACTTGTTTTAAATCGATATTGTTTTTACTAAGATGGGTGAAAGCTGCATTTGCATAAAAGTTTTCATAAAGATCATACAAGTCTTCTAAGGTCATATCACTTGACAATACTGAACTTACAAAAATGCCTCTAGTAAAATCTCCCCTCCATGGAACAAAATGAACAGCCGCTTTCTTGTTGGATTGCAATTGATTCAAACTTTGTCCAATTTCATGGATATGCTGATGCTGCAATGTTTTATAGGCCTGAATATTACTAGCCCTCCAACTAAAATGATTGGTTGCTGTTAAAGTTTGACCTGCTCCTGTAGCTCCTGTGATGCCAGTAGTGAATACATCTGACAAAGTTCCTTGCGCCGCTAAAGGCAACAAACTTAATTGGATGGCAGTTGCAAAACAACCTGGATTGGCAATATTATTTGCAGCTACAATGGATGCCTTGTTTAATTCTGGCAAACCATATACAAATTGCCTATCTCCTATAATCGCATTTTCAGTCCATCTAAAATCCTGAGACAGGTCAATCATTTTTATGTTGGAGTTAATTTCATGGCTAGCTAGAAACTTTTTTGCATCGCCATGACCTACACATAAAAACAAAACATCTATATTTTGATCAAATTCTTGTGCAAATTTTAAATTTGTTTCTCCTATTAAATCGGTATGTACTTTACTCAACCACTCGCCTGCATTGCTGGTACTATGCACAAAGGAAATATGGGCATTTGGATGACGCAATAATACACGCAGCAATTCACCACCTGTATAACCCGCACCGCCCACTATTCCAATTTTTATTTTTTGCATAGCATTATTTTTTATTCGAATCTTTGACCTGATGAAAAATGCTTGTTTGATTGCCAAATATTTTGGTGAAGCCTCTTACATCAGCACCTGTCCAACCAGTATTCATTTCTCCATATTTGCCAAACTTTGCACTCATTAAATCATTGGCTGATTCAATACCTATTACTTGAAAACGATATGGATTTAATTGGACAAACACCTCACCACTGACTTGTTCTTGCGCACTAGTTAAATAAGTTTCTATATCACGCATTACAGGATCTAATATTTGCCCCTCATGCAACCAATTGCCATAAAAAGAAGCCAACTGATCTTTCCAAGACAATTGCCATTTGGTCAACACATGTTTTTCTAAAGCATGGTGTGCTTTTAAAATCACCATCGGGCCTGCTGCTTCAAATCCCACTCTTCCCTTAATACCAATAATGGTATCACCCACATGAATGTCTCTGCCAATGCCATAAGCGCCTGCAATGGATTGAATGTATTGAATAGCTTCTGATGGATGCCCAAAAGTTTTTTTATTCACTGAAATAATTTCACCTTTTTCAAAACCAATCACCATTTCTTCGGTTTGCCCATCCTTGGTCATTGGTGTTGGCCAGGCAGTTTCTGGCAAGCTGCCTTTTGATTGCAAAGTTTCCTTGCCACCCACACTGGTGCCCCACAATCCTTTATTGATAGAATAAGCAGACTTTTCAAAATTCATTTGTACGCCTTTACCTTTTAAATATTCAATCTCTGCTTCTCTACTTAATTGTAAATCACGAATGGGTGTTAAAATTTCTACGCCAGGAATCATGATTTGAAATATCATATCAAAACGTACTTGGTCATTGCCAGCCCCCGTACTTCCATGTGCCACTAATTTGGCATTTAATTTTTTAACATGTGCAGCTATATGCAAGGCTTGGCTTAAACGCTCAGCACTCACACTTAAAGGATAGGTATTGTTTTTTAAAACATTCCCAAAAATTAAATATTTAATGATGCTGTCATAGTAACCTTTGACTGCATTGACTGTCGTATGAGTTTTCACTCCTAAAGTATAAGCATGCGCTTCTACTTTTTTTAATTCTTCTTCAGTAAAGCCACCCGTATTCACAATTACACTGTGCACTTCTAATCCTTTATCCTCCGTTAAATATTTTACACAAAACGTAGTGTCTAATCCACCACTAAAGCCTAAAACAACTTTTTCCATTTTCTTATTTTTTTCTAAACCAGTTCAATAATTTCGTTTCTTTTATTTTCATAAAACGCGCATATAAATTAGCATTCTTTGAAAATTCAGCAGCTGTTTCTTGAATAAGATTTGCTTGCTTTGGTTCAAAAAGCATTGCAGTACACATACAATTCTTACGCTCCTTACTCATCAATATTTCATAATTCACACAACTTTTACAACCCGCCCAAAATTCTTCATCGTCTGTTAGCTCGCTGTAAGTAACAGGCTCATAGCCTAATTCACTGTTTATTTTCATGACCGCTAAACCAGTTGTCAGTCCAAAGATTTTTGAATCTGGATATTTTTCTCTTGACAATTGAAAAATAGTTTGTTTGATTTTTTTAGCAATACCTGTCTTTCTGAAAGCAGGTGCTACAATTAAACCACTATTGGCCACAAACTGTCCATGTTGCCATGCTTCAATATAACAAAAGCCTACCCAAGTTCCGTCTTCGGTATGAGCAATGACTGATTTGCCTTCTATAATTTTTTTAGCCACATATTCAGGGCTACGTTTGGCAATGCCAGTGCCACGTGCTTGTGCCGAAGAGGCCATTTCATCTGTAATCGCATTTGCAAAGGAAGCGTCCCCACTGTGGGCAACGCGAACTATTATTTTCTGTTCCAATGAGCTTAAAATTTTAAGGAAAAATAAGGCTGGCGTGAGAAGGTAAGTTTGGTTTTTTTTCCACTGATAGGGGCAACTGCCAATTGCTCGTCCTATCAGAATCCACGTCGGCAGATAAATCCAACGCGCATTTTAATAAAACTTGGTCCATTCAAAACAGGTACTGGTGCATTGAAAGCACTAGCTAAAGATCTATGTAATTTTACCTGTTTCATTAATATACCTCCTTTTGTGTAGGAAGGAGGGTATAAAAGTATAAAATAAAATAGACAATTGGGGCCAAAGCTCCCTTCAAATTTGTCCAGCGACTGCATTAAACTCAAATATGGTCTTAAAATGAATACCTGTTAGTTTTTTGATCCCCAATAGATTCGTAAATTTGTTTCAAATTCAAATTTATGAAAATCATTTTAAACATTGGCTTGGCACTATGGATGTTTCTTATGCTTGCTTGTGGCCAAAGCAATACCAATGCAGCTAAATCGGATACGAGCAAAATAACAATGACTGACACCCTCACTGAAAAATCTTATCCTGTCGCTTTAGTGAACAATAAAAAAGACCCAAGTTGTGGTATGCCTGTCACTGCCGGGATTGGAGATACTGCTCATTATGACAAATATGTTATTGGTTTTTGTTCAAAAGAATGCAAAGATGAATTCTTAAAAAATCCAACAGCTGGTATAGCTGCAGCAGAAATTAAATAAATTTTCCTCGCCTTTGTTTAGCTGAATAAATAAGCGATGTCATCCTTGGTCAAAGACTTGACAAAGCCCACTTCGTCTGAAATCAATTCTTTGGCTAAATTTCTTTTGCGTTCTTGCAATTTCAAAATTTTATCTTCTACGGTGTCATTGCAAATCATACGGTAAGCAAAGATATTTTTTGTTTGTCCGATTCTATGGGTTCGATCAATGGCTTGCTGTTCCACCGCAGGATTCCACCAAGGATCTACGATGTATACATAATCAGCGGCGGTTAAGTTCAAACCTACTCCACCCGCTTTCAATGAAATTAGAAATACCCTGCAATTGTCATCATTTTGAAAGCGATCAATGGCACGTTCTCTTTCTTGAATGGTACTTCCTCCATCAAAATATTCATAATCAATTCCCAATTTTTTTAATTGTTCTTTGATGAGTGCTAACATGCCTAAGAATTGTGAGAACACCAAGGCCTTGTGACCTCCAATGTTTTCAGCTATTTCACGTGTTAATTCATCTAGTTTTACAGATTCATTAGGATAGGCCTCGTCTTTTAAAATGGCTGGGCTATCGCAAATCTGTCTCAACTTCATCAAGCCTTGTAAAATAGAAAGTTGTGATTTTTGGATGCCTTTTTCTTCTACCATGCCAATTAATTTATCGCGATAATCATTTCTGTAAGCTTCATAAATTTTTCTTTGCGCATCACCCATTTCACAATACAAAACCATTTCTTGTTTTTCAGGTAAGTCTTTGGCTACTTGTTCTTTGGTTCTTCTTAAAATAAAAGGGAATACAAATTTACGTAAATGTTCTTTTTGCTCTTGCTCATCAAATTTGTCAATGGGCATTGAGAAATTATGTTTGAAATATTCTACTGTACCCAACATGCCTGGATTCAAGAAATTCATCTGTGCATAGATATCAAAAGTATTGTTTTGCAAAGGCGTACCACTTAAGCATAATTTATTGGTCGCTTTTAACAAACAGGCTGCCTTAGTTACCTTACTTGCAGGATTTTTAATGGCCTGACTTTCATCCAAGATCACATAATCAAAATTTACTTCCACAAACATTTTAATATCACTTCTTAAAGTCCCATAAGTGGTAATGATGACTTCGACTTCTTCTTTTAAAATGATTTGTTTGTTCCTCGTGCCCCCATGATGGATATGGTAAGTTAAGCTTGGTGTGAATTTTTTTAATTCATTTTGCCAGTTGTACAAGAGTGTTGTTGGGCAAACTACCAAGGCCACCAACTTGCCATTTTTTTGTTTTAAATGTTGCAAGAAGGACAAGGTTTGAATGGTTTTACCCAAGCCCATGTCATCTGCTAAGATGCCGCCCCATTGTACATCATGTAAATAATTCAACCACTGAAAACCACTTATTTGATAGGGACGTAAAATAGGCATTAAGTGTTCAGGTGGCGTGACATCTGCGATAGCATAACGTTCTCTAATTTTTTCATACTTACCTTCCAACTGAAAAACAAGTTCTTCCTCATCTCTTTGTTGGTACAATTCATCCAATATAGAAAAATGATACTTGCTTAATTTTAAATTATCAGCCTTTCCTTCACCCACTTTAAACAACAAGGAATATTTATTCAACCACTTTTCAGGAAGCACCCCTAAACTACCATCTTTCAATGGCACAAACTGTTGCTTATTGGACAACATATTTTTAATGTCTTGAATAGATACTTTTTGATCTCCGAAAGAAATTTCTACTTTGGCATCAAACCAGTCGGTATTGCTGCTGATGTATAATTTAGTAGAAGGCTTGGCGGTATTGAATTTAAATTGCTTTAAATACTCGGTACCAAACAATGGAATTTGTTTTTCTCTAAGCGTATCAATAAATAAGAAAAACCAATTGTTCTTTAATACTTCTGCACCTTTCAAGGCCAAGACATTTCCTTCATTAGGGCGTATAAACCCAGAATGCAATTGTTCAATGATATTCATCAACTGCCTTTCTGCAGCCAAGTCTCTTTCTAAAATGATAATTTTATCACCTACTTGTTGAATCACAGAAGGTCCATCTTCTTTGTTGACAATAATATCCTTGTAGGCAAACAAGGGTTCAAAAAATAAATAATCTCCACTTTCTTTTAAGAAAATTTGCAATTGTGGCTTTACCCCTTTAAGCTTTTCTTGAAGTACATTTTCCAAGGCTATATGGTATTTTTTAGACAAGGGCAATACAGTACTTTGTAAATAAGCAGGCCACTGATCCAATGCAATTTCATGAAATCCTTTAGGCATGAATTGTTCTACCCAAGATAAATCCTCTTTATTTTTCCAAACAAAAAATTGATGATGGTATTGAAAAATGAAATTAGACTTTGCGTGATTTTCTTCCAATGGAATATTGCCCTCAGGTAGGTTCACCCCAGCATAGATTAAATAACTATCTGCCTCTTTCTCTACTTTGAAACTTGGTTGAATGGTATTGAAGACCAATTCTGCTTTTTGCAAATTGGCAGTTGTAAAAGGTTTATTCTGCGGTAAGAAAAAATTAAAAGGATGCTCCGATAAATCTCTCCAAATTTTTTCCAATTTGGGATGGAGGTATTCTTGAATTAATTCTTTGGTTTCATCTGGCAAACTCTCTTCTTCTGAATGCACAATGGTATCCCATATCCCCTGGAAAGGAGAATTTTTATTTAAATACTTGGACATTTCTACCGTCTGTAATTTCTTAACTAATTGTATTAAATTTTTATCTTCTTCATTGATTAAAGCGGGCACGACAAATTTTGCCAAATCTAGTTTTTCAACTTTACCAATAAAAGTAGTGCCTTCTTCATTTACTTCTCCCTTGATGACATTAAATACAATGTAGGGATAGGCAGTAGTTTGATGCTGCATTACAATACCAAAACGTTCCTTAACTACCTGCTTGGTACTTGGCTTTTCCTCCTCTTCTAAATCCCAATCATTGGATTTGGGCCTATTGATGGTATGCGTTGTATTGGCATTTAATTTTAAAACTTTTTCGTCCAATACTTTTAAAAAGGGCTTACCATCGTGGTAGATGAATTCAAATTTATCTTCAATGTAGTCGTCTAAGGTATAGCCATACAAGGCCAGTAGCTTATTTTTCTCTCTGTCCCAATTGCGAATGGTTTCAAAATAATCTGCCCCTTTTAATTGAAACAATTGAAGCAATAGGATGGTCTTATGTAGGCAAAGTGGGTATTCAGTTTCAGTCAAGCAATCACAAGAAGTATCAAAAAATCTTTCTTCATTTTTTTGAACAATGATGTGGTAGGTTTTTCCTTTGTCATGAAACTCTGCGACTACTTTTTCATTTTCACTTTCAACTATATGCGGTCGGATAGATTTTAAGGTCTCTTCTGCTTTCTCAAAAATAGACTTAGAACAAAGCATGCGAATCATTTTTAAATCTAGGCTTTTTGTTCTTAGTAAGGTATGGGTGGTTTTATAGGAGGCAGGTTTGTAATCCAGTAAATTCTTGTCTAGTAAGTCTTGTACATAAAATAAGGCAGCTGCTTTGTGCCTGCACACTTCGGATAAATTATAAGGACAACCACATCTTAAGGACAGCGTAGCAGCGCTTTTGAAATTTTCAATGGTTACTTTATAATAGGTGCTGTAACCGTCATCTTTTACTCTGCAAAAAATAGTACCAATTAAAGGATCGAATTTTACTAATTCAATATTTTTAAGGGCAAATATTTTCTTGCCGCGACGGATCACCTCTTCGGTGCCGTAGCTATAAATGTGTTTTACTAAATAGGGTAATGCCATGATGGTACAAAAAGCCCTTAAAAAAGGGCAATTTGCAAATGTAAGGCTTTGTGTGCTAATTAAGTAGTCCTCTTGAAAGGAATCTGAAAAAATAATAAGATCTAGCCCTGATTAACAAGCGCTCCCTCTTTAAAAAGAGGTAAAGAAGGGGCTGTATCCTTTGAAATACAATACAACATGTCTGCTTCTAGGCCATAAGCCGCTAATCGATGCCAATGGGTGACTGTTTTAATATAATCTGTTAAATGGTCTTTTTGTTGCTTGTATAGTTGATTGGCCATAAAACTACTATCACAGTGGATCTCAAAATTTTCTTTTACTTCTTCAATGACGGCTCCAGCAAACAAGACATCCTCAATATTGAATTTGTTTTTCCAACCGGAGCAGCCTAAAATAACTGGTGCATTTTGACTTTTAAGAAATTCTACTACCTTGGTCAAATTAGGAAAAGATCCTGTAATGATATTCTTTGCTCCTTGCTTCAATGCCATGTGCAATAACTTAGTGCCATTGGTGGTCGTAATAACCAAGGTTTTATTCTCAATAAAAGACCTTGGATATTCCGAAGGTGAATTTCCATAGGATAAGCCAGGAATAATCTTACCATCTCTTTCTCCTGCAGTGACCCCTCCAGTTTGCTTCCCCACTTCAATACAAAGCTCTGGCGAATCCACCGGAATCACTTTACTGGCACCATTATACAAAGCAGTGGCAATGGTAGAAGTAGCTCTAAAAACATCTATAATCACTACTACACTGTCTTTTATTTCATACAAGTCTAAGAGTTGTGGGGTAAGAATGGTATGTAAGCTGGGTTTTATTTTCTTGTCTGCATTCATAATAGACAAAGATACAAAACACCCATTTTTAAACTAATTCTTTTCCAACTGCATTCTTTTTTGTTAAAATCAAAATTTCCGAAACCACAATGTCAGTACTCATCCTTTTTACAGCATTTTTATCGGTATAAGATTTAGTGAGCAAACGCCCTTCCACAGCCACTTCTATGCCTTTGAGTAAATATTTTTCGGCATAGTTGGCCAGTTTTGCCCAAGCCACTAAATTAAACCACTGGGTTTCCTCTACCCATTCCCCTTTGGCATTTTTGTAACGATCATTCACTGCCAATCGCATATTGGCTAATTTATTGTCTTCTTTAAAAATTTTGATTTCTGGATCGGCGCCTAAATGACCAATCAATTGAACTTTGTTTTTAATGGCTTTCATAAGAATATATTTGTTGAGTAACAAAATTGCAATTCTTAAGCGAGTCAAAAACCAGTATTTATCTTCAAAAAAACAGGTACAAATAAACCTTATTTAAAAGGGAACTTCACTACCTGCGCTTTGACCAAAGTATTTCTAATGTCAATATAAATTTCAGCTCCTGCTTTTGAAAAAGCTGTAGCTACATAACCCATGCCAATGGCCTTGCCTAAACTTGGCGCCTGTGTACCAGAAGTTACAGATCCTATGACATTGCCAGCTGCATCCTTTATTTCATAATAATGTCTTGGTATACCACGATCAATCATTTCAAAACCAACTAATTTTTTGGTGACCCCATTGGCTTTTTGCGCAGCCAAAGCATCGCTATTGGTAAATGGTTTTGTAAACTTTGTAATCCAACCTAGGCCAGCTTCCATAGGACTAGTAGTATCATCAATATCATTGCCGTATAAACAAAAGCCCATTTCTAATCGTAAAGTATCTCTTGCACCTAAACCAATGGCTTGAATGCCATGCGGGGCGCCAGCTTCAAATATAGCCTCCCAAATTTTATTGGCATTGTCATTGATGTCTTCAAAATAAATTTCTACCCCACCAGCTCCAGTATAACCCGTTGCACTAATGAGCACATTGTCTATGCCCAACATATCTCCTTTTACAAAACTATAATATGGCAAATTGATCAAATCCATCTTGGTCAATTTTTGTATGACTTCGGTGGCTTTAGGACCTTGCACAGCGAGCAAAGCAGTCTTGGCACTTATATTATGCATCTCTACCCCGTTGGTATTGTGCTGTACTATCCAATTCCAATCTTTTTCAATATTAGAAGCATTCACTACCAACATGTATACTTTATTTTTTTCTACACAGTACACCAATAAATCATCCACAATACCCCCACTTGCATTAGGTAAACAACTATACTGCGCTTTGCCATCTTCCAAGATAGAAGCATCATTGGAACAAACGCTTTGAATCAAGTCTAAGGCATGTGGGCCTCTTAAAATAAATTCACCCATATGACTCACATCAAATACCCCCACTTTATTTCTTACCACTGCATGTTCATCATTGATACCTGTATAACTGATGGGCATATTGTAACCAGCAAATGGAGCCATCTTTGCACCCAACGCTAAATGTTTATGGGTAAATGGAGTGTTTAAAATTTCGCTCATGGAATGAATTTTTTTTACGAAGATAAACAAAAAGGGTACTAATTAAAACACCCTTTCTAAACTAGAAAGGGTGCAAACTCAAAAATAAAAAACGCTATCGAATCATTAATAAGAGAATCGGTCTAATACCCAATGCAGGTCGGTTAGTTTGGAAGCCGCCTTATTCACTTTGTTCAAGGATTTATCATCACTTAATTCAATATTGCCTGTTTTTTTAGCATTTTTTTCTACCTCTTTTTGTAATCGCAGCCTTTCCTCTTTCAATGCTTTTAATTCTTTTTGCATCTCAGTGGGATGATCTCCACCTAATTCATCAGATGCATCATTAGCATCTACCTCCTCTGCTCTTTTTATTTTTTCCAAACCTGATTTTGTCATTGTATATTCAACTCCTTTTTCAAATTGATAAGATTCATTGTCCCAAGGTTCATTCCATTCATCATACCAATTCTCATCAGAAGAAATACGGTCAATAGTTCCCATTCTCATGCCTCTTCCATTGATATTTACATTGGTTTGCGACCAACCTTTATTGGTAATTTTAATGCGCTTGCCAATAGGCACAGCAATGGTCATAATAATATGCTGGTTTCTAAACTTATCTATTTTATTAATGCCAATGCCTTTATCTAAATACAAGAGGCTATCTTTTTGTGTAAGTTCAAAATTTATTTTATTGGCTAGTTCATTAGCGTTTTGTACTGTCTTACCATTACTTAGTTTCACAATTTTCACTTCGAAACTATCTGTTTTAGATTGTACTATTCTAATGCGTAAATTTCTTACATACACAGTGTCTTCATCAGAGAATCCTTGAAAATCTTCAAATTGGTACCAATGATTTTCATAATATTTCATTTTAGGTGCAGCCGTAATTTCTAGATAATCAACTTTGGGATTAGTCAAAGCAATGCTTTGTTCTGCTGGAATATTATGTCTTGAGAAACTATTACCCAAGCTGCTACCAAAATAAAATAACATTACCCAGCCCAGAATCCATAAGGCCCAGAAGCTTGATCTCACCCAAATATTCGCTTTTTTAAGTCCTGCAATTTTTCGAATTACAGCAGTGACTATTCCAATAATAGGCGCCCAGACAAATAAAAGAATTGCACCAATCACAGACCAAGTTTGCGCACCTTCTTCCAATAAGAAATTTTTCAAGGGTAATAAAGCAGTTGCTGCTGCCCCTATTCCAAACAAAGCTGCTAATAAGGAGATACCTACAATGGCCAAAATAAAATAAACAAAGCCCTTAATGCATATTGTTATAATTCTACCTACATAATATAAAAATCCTTTTTTCTTTTCTGAGGATCTTTGATTTTCTGAATACCTATAAGAGTCTTCATTATTAGTTGTTGAAGCTGTCCCCTCATTCTTCTTTTGGTTAGATGCATTTTCTTCATTTGAATGATTCGTTCCTTTCTTTCTATTATATAAATCACTCCCCCAAGATTGTGCTCTTTTACTAAATCCTTCCATATCATTTTGAATGGTATTTTTAATACTATTCAAATCTACTTTCTCCCCTACCATTTCTAATTTATCCGCACTGGTTTTGGCTTCAGGTAGCACTAACCATAAAACAATATAAACAAAAACAGCCCCTGGACTAAAAGTAATGTCTAATAAATTAGGAAAATTGGGGACATCCCAAAATTGGAA
>Ga0209188_1000043_pt1 | contig 142448 bp, 137 predicted proteins | sample C_130625_EF_Meta_FD_187307 | JGI IMG/M metagenome (GOLD analysis project Ga0209188, IMG submission 187307) | Freshwater microbial communities from Lake Croche, Canada to study carbon cycling - C_130625_EF_MetaG (SPAdes) (version 2) | ecosystem: Environmental > Aquatic > Freshwater > Lake... | reverse complement strand
GTACTGATGGCAAAGCCATTTGCCTAGCCAGTGGCAATGGACTGGTGCAATCAGTAGAAGAGGCAGAAGCCTTGGGGCTAGCAGTAGCACAGGATCTATTGGCGCAAGGTGCAGCGGAGTTGATACCCAAAATTTCTAAGTAAGCAAAAACCAAAGAAAAAGTTGCCATTTAGCATGAGCACTAAAACAATCATAGTTACTCGGCCAGCTGGACAAGCACGTCAATTGATTGAAGTACTTAGTCGCGCTATTGAGGCAAGTAGTCTCGATAAGCGCAGCTTGCCAGAAATTCTCTCTTTGCCTTTACTAACCATTGTTCCTAAATCAGTCGATCATTTAGCTGACCATATCGCCACCGCTCTTGCTGATGCGGATCTGGCAATCTTTGTAAGTCCTAACGCCATCGAGAGTGTGATGCGTTTACTAGAGCGCGATTGGCAAGATTTTTCTAAGAAGATTATTCCGATCGGTGTGATGGGTGGCAGCAGTCATTTCGCACTGAAAAACCATGGTATTGGATTGGAAGAAAATCCCACACCCATCATCATCCCTAAAAGTAATGAGAGCTGGGATTCAGAAGGTTTGTGGAAAGAGCTTCAATCTCTACAGTGGAATTTTCAGGACAAGAAAGTGGTTATCTTTAAAGGCGATGGCGGCCGTGATTGGCTGGCGGATACCTTAATGACGGCTGGCGCCAGGGTAGAAGCTATTTCAACCTATACGCGCGTACCTTTGGATCTTGATAATCCTTCCTGGCAACTTGTCAGGGAAATGGATTTAAGTAAATCACTTTGGTTGCTGACTTCATCAGAGGCAGTGCGCTATCTTGGTGAAGTCATGAAAGACCAATTTACGCAAAATCTCAATGCAGCAAGCGCATTATGTCCACATCACAATATTGCGGATGCTGCGGAAATGATTGGGTTTGGTGAAGTCTTTACCAGCGATCCAGGTGATGAAGCTTTAATCAAATCAACTCTAGCTTGGTTGACAATCTAAAGCGCTTTAAGATTTTGCAGCTTTCAGCAGTGCCGGCAAGAATATTTCGTTGACCAAGATGGGGTGACCCTTTAGGCGATAGAGGGTACGTCGTGCCCATAAGGGTGAGCTCAAGTCAGTAATGGGCTTAGAGCATTTTTTCCATAGCTCACTACTCTTATCTAAGCGAGCAATATCACGTGGCGGTTTTGCTTTGGAATGCTTGCGGGTTTTGCTAAACAAGACTGCACCCAAAGACTTTGTGCCTAAACGCAAGATGGTGTGATTACTGCCACTAGAGCTTAATGTTGGTATAACGCTATGCGCCATCACCAAAGGAACTCCGTTTGAACAAAGCAATACTTCACGAACTCTACAGCGTCTGAGCTTGAAATGAAAATAGCGACTTTCGTCGCTATTAAGTGATTGAGGGCAGTCGCGCAAAACCTGAACTTCGAGTTTTTGCCCAATTGCTTTCTCAATTTTTTGGGTGAGAGACCCAGTATCGCTTAGCCAAGGTTGCCACTCGCGTGGCGCCCGATGGATTTCACCGGAACCGACTCGATTCCATGCAGAACGGAGGCGATTACGGTGAATCATTTTTAGCTACCGCTAAAGTTACGACGTTGACCGCCGGACTTTGGTTTAGCAAAACGTGGACCACCTGCTGGGCGTGAGTCACCTGAACGTGCCGGACGTGAGTCAGCAGAGCGTGCAGGACGTGAATCGTCTGAACGACCACCTGCATTGCCACCACCGCTACCGCCACCACCAAAGCGAGACTCTGAACGAGCGCCGGAACCATAACGTCCGCCACCGCCACCGGAGCGATTGCCGCCACCGCCACTACCAGAACGACCACCACCAAAGCCACCACCAAAGCTTGGCTTGGCTTGTGGCTCAAGACCAGCGATCACTGAAGCAACGATATCTTGCTGTGTAAAGCGCTCGATATTGCGGATCTTCGCGCGATCACGATGTTCAACCAAGGTGATAGCAACACCATTACGACCTGCACGACCTGTACGACCGATGCGATGTGTATAGTCTTCTGGTTTCATTGGCAAGCCAAAGTTAATCACGTGACTAATACGTGGCACATCAATACCGCGAGCCGCTACGTCGGTTGCCACCAAAATCTTAGTATGACCTTTACGTAAAGACTCGAGACGGCGCATACGAACAGCTTGAGGCATTGCACCATGCAGGGCAGTTGCTTCGTAGCCATTTGCACGCAATGTGTCGGCAATCTTTTCGCTTTCAACTTGGGTGCTTGCAAACACAACTGCTTGATCCAAATCAGCGTCAGCCAAAATGTGCTCCAGCAATTTATGCTTGTGTGACATGCTGTCAGCCCAATGCAACTTCTGTTCAATGTTGGCATGCTTTTCACCTGCATGAGCAAGTTCAATACGCTTGGCATCTGTAGTCAACTCGTTTGCTAAAGACATAATCTTTGGCGCAAAAGTTGCAGAGAACATCAAAGTTTGGTTACGGCCTGCGCAACGCTTATCAATTGCCTCGAGGTCGTCAGCAAATCCCATGTCGAGCATGCGATCGGCTTCGTCGATAACGAGTTGTTTAACATCATCTAAGCGAATTGCTTTGCTGTCACATAAGTCGAGTAAACGACCTGGAGTGGCAACAACTAACAATGCACCTTTCAATGCCTGGATCTGCTTGCCGTAAGGCATGCCACCCATCACAGTTGCGATACGGATACCCTTCATGCCGCGAACTAAGTTCACTGCATCAGCGGCAACCTGTTGAGCCAATTCACGGGTAGGGCAGAGCACTAATACTTTAGGTTGTGCTCGACCTGGTACAGGTGAATTGTTCGGGTTGTCTTCAATGAGTTGATTAATCAAAGGCAATAAAAAGGCTGCGGTTTTACCGCTACCGGTTTGGCTGCTGACCAATAAATCACCGCCTGCAAGCGCTGCAGGAATAACCTGAGATTGCACAGCAGTAGCTTGGGTATAACCCAGTTCAGCAACGTTTTTAAGGAGTGATGCCGCTAGGGCGAAATTCTGGAATTCAGTTCCAGCGCTCTTTGAGTCTTGACTTGCGTCTTTTGACTCGTGTTTAGTTTCTTTAGAAAAAGTCATGCTATTACACATCCCCTTTAAGGGATGTCTCCGTATGTTGCACCCATGGTTTTTTATAGGATGCGATGGTCAAAGGCATCGACCATCAGACAAGCGGCAGCGCGTTTTGTGACTTCTATGTTTATGACTTCTAAACTGTACGCTGAAATAGAGCTGGGGGGCGATGAATCAAATTGCTTTAAAAAAGCCTCTTATTATGGCATTTAAGGCATGAAATTACAAGGGTTTTCCCGAATTAATTATGATTGAATTATGGAATGGCTCACCTTTGATCTCTTGCTGCCTAGTAATGCTGGAATCGTTGATTTCCCGAGCTATCTCTTGGGGACCATTTTTACAATTTTGCTTCCTGGCCCCAACTCTCTATATGTTTTAACCATCACAACGCAAAAGGGTTGGCGCTTTGGTTTGTGGGGTGCGCTCGGAATTTTTATCGGCGACTCTATCTTGATGGTTGCCGTTGCATTAGGCGCTGCTTCTCTCCTACTTTCATCGCCCTTGTTATTCAATATTGTGCGCACTTTAGGCGCGCTCTATTTAGCGTGGATGGGTCTCGGTTTATTGCGCAGTGGCCTGAAACGCTGGAATCTATCTTTCAATATAGAAGCAGATGGCGGAATGCAAGTACGAATCATGCGCTTACATCCATTGGCAGCAGCGCTTACTTTGTCGCTTACTAATCCCAAGGCAATTTTTTTCTTTATCGCCTTTTTCTCGCAGTTTATTCATCCTGAATTTGCAAACCCTACGCACACTTTTTTCTATCTTGCGATCGTTTTGCAAATACTCAGCATGACCTACTTAGCTAGCCTCATTTGCATAGGGCAATTTTTCTTAAAATTCTTCTTACGCCATCCTCGCTTGGCAGCGGCATTGTGGATGCTTGCCGGAGTTCTCTTTATTGGCTTTGCACTTCGATTGCTATTGTTTTGATCTCTTATCTCAAATAGCGCAGTAAGTACTTAACCATTTTTCCATACGGAGGTCGCAAGGTTTGGGTTCCCTTAAAAAGATTTAGGCCAAAGAAGCCGCGCACTTCCAAAATCGATTTTTGATGACTAAAAGTATCAAAGCCTGCTTTACCGTGATAGCTACCCATGCCGCTGGCACCAACACCACCAAAAGGTAAATCTTCGATAGTGATATGTAAGAGCGTGTCATTCACAGTAACACCACCAGAGCGAGTTTCATTTAAAACACGCTTTAAATTCTTTTTATCTTTACCAAACCAATATAAAGCGAGTGGATTGGGTTTGTTGTTGACGTAAGCGATTGCAGCAGAAGTATCAGCCGCAGTGACAATCGGCAAAATGGGTCCAAAGATTTCTTCATGCAGAATACGGGCTTCTGGTGGAACATTTACCAGTGTAATCGGCTCAAACGGTCTTGCGCCAGCACCAGGGTTATTGAGCAATGGAATGATTTTTGCGCCGCGATCTAATGCATCACTCACTAAGTGCTGCCAGTACTCCAACTGTCTTTCATCAATAGGACCTGTTAATTCTTCCGGATTGCTAAATTGGCTTTGAGCTGCTGCTTGCAACTCAGTAATGAATTCATCTTGCATGCTGGGTTCAAGCAACACATAGTCTGGGGCAATACAAGTTTGTCCACCATTTAATAACTTGCCGTAAATAATTGAGGCAGCAGCGTCTTTCAACTTGGCACTCTTATCAATAATGACAGGCGTTGTGCCGCCAAGCTCTAGGGTCACAGGAGTTAGGTTTTCTGCCGCAGCGCGCATCACCTTTTTTCCAATGGCTCCAGAGCCAGTGAAGAAAAGGTGCTCAAAAGGCAGGGCTGCAAATTGTTCTGCTACTTCTGGGCCGCCAGTCGTGACGCAAAACTCGCTAGGGTGGAAATATTCTTGAATCAAGCTAGCAATAAATCCCGAAGTGCGTGAGCTACGCTCAGAAGGTTTGAGCCAAACGCGATTCCCAGCAGCAAAAGCAGCGATTGCTGGAATGAGTGCTAACTGAACGGGGTAATTCCAGGGACTCAAAATACCAACGACGCCGAGTGATTGACTTTCAACCCAAGCTTGTGAGCCACCCATGTGAAACGGCACCTCTCGTTGTTCTGGCTTCATCCAGTCTTTAAGATGCTTGCGTGTGTGCACGCATGCTTGATAAATCATCTGGCATTCAGCTAGGCGTGTTTCTACAGTATTGCGCACTCCAAAGTCAGCCATCAGGGCTTTGCAGATCTTTTCCTCGTTTGCCTCAACCATTTTTTCAATACGAGCAATTCGGTCTAACCTCACTTCAATCGTAGGGTTTGGTTCTGCAGCGAAGGCTGCTTTCATTTCATCGAGCTGGATAGTAAAGCGGTTCATATTGGATTAATAGTTGGCAAGCATTGGAATAAGGCATTAGGATAAAGCCATGGAAATAAATTTAGACAAAAATGAACCCCATTTAGAGCGCGCTACCCTGGGTGGAGGCTGTTTTTGGTGTCTTGAGGCGGTTTATCAGCAAATTACTGGGGTTAAATCCGTGGTCTCTGGCTATGCTGGGGGTGCAAGACCTAACCCGACCTATGAGGCGGTTTGCACTGGGGTATCTGGTCATGCCGAGATTGTCGATATTCTCTTTGATCCACAAGTAGTTTCATTTCGAGATTTGCTCGAGATTTTCTTTGTGATTCACGATCCGACTACTTTGAATTACCAAGGCAACGATCATGGTACGCAATATCGCTCAGTTATTTTTACGCATAGTAATGAGCAAACCAAGATTGCTCATGAGGTAGTAAAAGAGCTTGAGGATGCAAAAATCTATTCAAATCCAGTAGTAACGCAGATAGATGCTGCGCCAACGATTTATCCAGCCGAGGACTATCACCAAAATTATTTTGTGCAGCACCCTAATCAGGGTTATTGCATGGCAGTCGTTGCGCCTAAACTTGCAAAATTTAGAGCGAAATTTAAATCACTCATCTCGCCTCAGTATTCTTAAGTCCCTAAGCTCCTGAGTTCCTGGGGCATTGCAATAATCTAGGTAATTAAGGAGCTAGGCGATTTATGCGCCACTCTTGACCTTCTAGCTTGTAGTGCATACGGTCATGCAATCTAGAAGGACGTCCTTGCCAGAATTCTATTTCAGTAGGATGTAGGCAATAACCACCCCAATGCTCCGGACGTGGGGGCGTATCACCAAACTCAGCATTGAAGCGCTTTTCAGCTTCTTCTAAGAAGTCACGATTAGGGATTGCCTCACTCTGAGGTGATGCCCAAGCACCAATTCTGGAGGCGGCGGGACGGGAGTGAAAATACTCGTCACTCTCAGCAGCGCTTACGCGCTCAACAATGCCTTGAATGCGCACTTGACGTTCTAGTTCATGCCAATGAAAGAGTAGAGCGGCCTGAGGACGTATTGCCAATTCACGCCCTTTTTGGCTCTGATAATTGGTAAAAAAGGTAAAGCCGTTTTGATCTGCGCCTTTTAGTAAGACAATACGGGCTGATGGATTTCCCGCTTGGTCCGCTGTCGCCAGGGTCATAGAGTTGGGTTCTGGGCATTCTGCCTTTACCGCCTGATCAAACCAAAGCTTGAAAAGCTGCAGAGGATCATCGGGAACTTCAGTCTCTGAGAGCTGACCAAAGGTATAGTTTTTGCGAAGTTGTGCAATGGAATCCATTTATTCAGTATAAAGAGAAGCTATGGCAGAAGACAAGGCAGAACATAAGACAGAGGAAAGTCTAGAAAATCGTCGTTTTGGCGGAGTTTCACGCCTCTATGGGCAAGAGCTGCGCGAGCGCTTTCTGAATGCAACTGTGGTGGTAGCTGGCCTAGGGGGTGTTGGATCCTGGGCAGCTGAAGCCTTGGCGCGTACTGGTATTGGACGCCTTGTTTTAATTGATTTTGATCACATTGCCGAGAGCAACACCAATCGTCAGTTACATGCCCTAGAGGGTCAGTACGGCAAAGCAAAAGTAGAAGCGATGACGCAACGTATTTTGCAGATTAATCCAGAGATCAAACTCACTTCTTGTGATGAATTCTTAGAACCCGAAAATCTCGATCGACTGATTCCAGAAAATGCTTTTGTATTAGATGCTACTGATTCAGTGCAAACCAAAATTGCATTGTCAGTTTGGGCGGTTGCAAATAATCGAGCCCTAGTAATGTGTGGAGCTGCTGGTGGGAAGTCAGATCCAACCTCAGTACGTTGTGATGATTTGTCGCGCACCGAGCAAGATGCTTTGTTGGCTAAGGTTCGTCAAGGACTCAGACAAGATCATGGCTTCTCCAGAAATCTGAAGAAAAAAATCGGCATTCGCGCAATCTACTCGCATGAGCCAAGGGCCGGTGCTTCTAGCGGGGGTCTGGCCTGCTCTGGTTATGGCTCAACCGTGATGGTGACAGCGGCTTGTGGACTTGCAGCCGCAGCAGAAATTCTCAATCTCATCTCGGCTCAATAAGTTTTTCTCAAAAATCGCTGTAAATCCTTAAGGGGTTTCCCTGTAAGAAATTACTGATTCTTTTGCAGTCAGTAATTAATTAATCAAAAATCCACATTGATTTAAAAGACATTTTTATATTTATCCGAATAGATTTATTGATTTAGTTACTTTAGGAATTTTCTTCCTATAGTGCATATCCCCAGTCCTCCCTAGACTTTGCTCCGTTGGTAAATCGCCAACGACAAATCGAAAGGAGGTCTTTCTTGAAGACTGAGCAAACTGGCTTAAAGCGTCATCTCAAAGTACGTCATATTCGTTTGATGGCATTAGGCTCTACGATTGGTGTCGGATTGTTTCTTGGCTCGGCAAGTGCAATTCAGATAGCTGGCCCATCTATTCTTTTAGGTTATCTACTTGCCGGCATAGTTGCCTTTATTGTTCTGCGCACCTTGGGGGAGATGGCAGTTCATGAGCCTGTAGCAGGCTCTTTTGCGTCATATGCCAATTCTTATGTTGGCCCACTTGCTGGTTATATGGTGGGTTGGGGATATTGGACCTATTGGATCGTTGTGGGAATTGCAGAGGTCACTGCCGTTGGTATTTATATGGGAATTTGGTTCCCTGAGATACCGCAATGGGTTTGGGCGCTTTCCTCGATCGTGATGATGGGGCTTATCAATCTCATTGCAGTCAAAGTATTTGGTGAGTTTGAGTTTTGGTTCGCTTTAATTAAGGTGATTGCTATTGTTGCAATGATTGCACTTGGTGGTTCCGTCATCTTGTTTGGCTTTACCAATGACTGGCAGCCGATTGGCCTGAGTAATTTATGGCAGCACGGCGGCTTCTTCCCAAATGGCATCAGCGGCATGTTGCTCTCCCTCCAGATGGTTCTGTTTGCTTACGTAGGCATAGAGATGATTGGTCTTTCTGCAGGCGAGGCTGAGAATCCACAAAAAACCATTCCGATGGCTATTGATTCTCTAGCTTGGCGCATCTTGATTTTTTACATGGGAGCCATCCTAGTCATATTGGCAATCTTTCCTTGGAATCAAGTAGGTCAACAAGGTAGCCCCTTTGTGGTGATGTTTGAGCGACTCGGTTTACGAGAGGCAGCAGGCTTAATCAATTTTGTGGTGATTACAGCGGCACTGTCATCTTGCAATGCCGGCATTTTTAGTGGCGGACGCTTGTTGTACTCCTTATCGTCCAATGGCTATGCTCCCAAATCATTTTCAAAGCTCTCTAAGTACGGCGTCCCTCATAGGGCGGTGATGACAACGGTTGGAGTGTGCATGTCAGGCGTAGTACTGAACTACTTTGTGCCAGATAAAGCCTTTCAATACATGATGGCTGCAGTCACTTTCATTGGTTTGATGGTGTGGATCGCCATTTTAGTAACGCAGATTAAATTTCGGCGTTCCTTGTCCAAATCCCAAATAGCTGAGTTAGCCTATCGCGCTCCTTGGTGGCCCTATTCCTCGTGGTTTGCTTTGGGATTTATCGGTTTAGTTATGGTGCTGATGGGCTTTCATGAGGATGCGCGGATCGCACTGATAGTAGGGCCGTGTTTATTGGGCATGTATCTCATGATGTTCTATGTCGTGGGCTTACATCGCAAAACAGCAATTCAAAAAGACTTTAAATAATAGGAGATGGTAATGATTATTGGCATACCTCAAGAAGTTAAAAATAATGAGTTCCGAGTTGGCCTAACACCAGGTAATGTAAGTGGACTTTGTAAACAGGGACACTCCGTCCTCATTCAGCGAGGCGCTGGTGCGCAAATTGGCCTTAGTGATGAGTCTTATCGACTTGCTGGCGCTAGCTTAATTAATAGCGCAGCAGAAGTGTTTCAAAAAGCTGAAATGATTGTGAAGGTCAAAGAGCCTCAGGTGCAAGAGTGTGCCATGTTGCGAGAGGATCAAATTCTGTTTACTTACTTGCATCTAGCCCCAGATCCACAGCAGACCAAGGCTTTACTGCAATCAGGCGCAACTTGTATCGCATATGAAACCGTCACAGCAATGAATGGTGCTCTGCCTCTATTGGCGCCAATGAGTGAGGTTGCAGGCCGAATGTCTATTCAGGCAGCTGCATCACATTTAGAAAAAACCAATGGTGGTTTAGGTGTCTTGATGGCTGGCGTGCCTGGCGTTTCGCCAGCAAAGATTGTGATTCTGGGTGGTGGTGTAGTGGGTCGTAATGCATTACAAATGGCAGTCGGTATGGGCGCTGATGTTTGCATCTTTGATCGTGATATTGATCGCTTACGCCAAATAGATATGTTCTATGGCAATCGAGTCAGAACGTTTTACTCAGACAGTTTATTAATTGAGCAAGAAGTATGTGAGGCTGATGTTGTCATAGGGGCAGTCTTGTTACCTGGTGCACAAGCTCCCAAGCTAGTAACTCATGACATGATCAGAAAAATGAAAGCAGGGTCGGTAGTGGTGGATGTGGCAATTGATCAAGGCGGGTGCTTTGAGACTTCTAAACCAACAACGCATGCGGATCCAACCTTCATGGTGGATGGTGTGTTGCATTATTGCGTCGCTAATATGCCAGGGGCGGTGGCCAGAACATCTACTTTTGCTTTAACCAATGCTACTTATCCATTTGTAGAGGCTTTGGCTAATTGCGGTGTAATGAAGGCACTCTCTATTGATCACCATTTGCGCAATGGCTTAAGTGTACATAAAGGAGTATTGACCTCAAAACCAGTTGCCCAGGCGCAGGGCCTGGATTTTGCATTGGCTGAGGAGCTTTTGCTCGCATAGGGTAATAAATGTAGTGAATGTAGTAAATGTAGTAAATGAAGTATTTGTCTGGTCTGGTAGGTCGGGGGATTTAAACTATCTCGTATATATGTAATCGTTTAACCCGCAAGCAATTACAAAACCTACTGGGCCAAGTCAAATATGGATTTTTCTGCTTTAACGCTTTCTGCTGGGGTGGTTGCTTTAGCAGAGATGGGGGATAAGACCCAATTACTTTCCTTGATGCTTGCGGCTCGCTATCCGAAGCAGGCATTAGCAATCATTGCGGGTATCTTTATTGCAACGATTGCGAACCATGCTTGTGCTGCATTCCTGGGGCATTGGCTAACCACTTTAGTTTCGCCTGACGTGATGCGCTGGATCTTAGGTTTTAGCTTCCTGGGAATTGGTTTGTGGTTATTAGTGCCAGATCATATTGATGATACCGCTGGATCCAAGGTTGCTGACAAGGCTTTCCAAGTCTTTATGCTGACCGTGGGCCTCTTCTTTTTAGCGGAGATGGGCGATAAGACACAAATAGCTACGATTGCTCTTGGCGCTCGTTATGACGATGTGGTTTCAGTCACCGTTGGCACCACATTAGGGATGATGTTGGCTAATGCCCCAGCGGTCTGGATTGGGCAGAAATTCACGAAACGCATGCCGATTAAGTGGGTGCATGCAGTAGCAGCTATCACCTTCATTGCTATTGGCTTAGCCACCCTCATTTGGGCTTAAGTTAGAAATAAAGCGAGTCTTTCAGCCAAGACTTAAAATAGGCCTATGAAAACTGATCTCCCCCAGAGCTTTCGTCGGCTCGAATACCTCCCGCCTGTCTATAACTTCGATCAAGTTGAGTTAGATATAGCGTTGGATCCAGCCAGAACGATTATTAAGAGTCGTATTGAGGTTTTGCCAGGTAAAAGCTTTAAGCCGGGAGCGCCTTTAGTGCTAGTGGGTCATGAACTTGAGTTCGTGAGCCTGCGCATAAATGGTGAGGCGCATCGCCATTTTGAACTCACTCCTGAGACCCTGACCATCCATTCATTGCCAAATGAAGGTAAAGAAAAGTTTGTCGTAGAGATTATTTGCGTTTGTGTGCCAGAGAAAAATACTACTCTCATGGGTTTGTATGTTTCCAATGGAAACTTCTTTACTCAGTGTGAGGCTGAAGGTTTTAGAAAGATTACTTATTTCTTAGATCGTCCAGATGTCATGGCGCGCTATCGCGTGACATTACGTGCTCGCGAAGCAGAGTGCCCAGTATTGCTATCCAATGGAAATCTTCTGAATACCGAAAAACTACCAAACGGCTGGCATGGTGCAACTTGGGAAGACCCATTTCCAAAGCCATCCTACCTATTTGCACTAGTGGCGGGTAAGTTGGAGTGTATTGAAGAAACTATTACCACGAGCAGTGGTGCTAAGAAGCTGTTACAGATTTGGGTTGAGCCACATGACCTTAAGAAAACACGACATGCTATGGATTCTTTGATTGCGTCTATTCATTGGGATGAGAAGCGCTTTGGCTTAGAGTTGGATTTAGAACGCTTCATGATCGTCGCGGTCAGTGATTTCAATATGGGGGCGATGGAGAACAAGGGCTTGAATATTTTCAATACCAAGTTTGTTCTGGCACAGCCTGAAACTGCGACTGATGCAGATTTTGCCAATATTGAAAGCGTTGTAGCTCATGAATACTTCCATAACTGGACTGGTAACCGTGTTACTTGCCAGGACTGGTTTCAGCTATCACTCAAAGAAGGCTTAACCGTCTTTAGAGATCAAGAGTTCTCTGCCGATCAAATGGGTAGCGAATCCGGCAGAGCAGTAAAGCGCATTGAAGATGTGAGATTATTGCGCCAACTGCAGTTCCCTGAAGATGCGGGTCCAATGGCCCACCCGATTCGTCCGGATGAGTATCAAGAGATTAATAACTTTTATACCGTCACAGTCTATGAGAAGGGTTCCGAGGTTGTGAGGATGTATCAAACACTCTTGGGCAAAGAGGGTTTCCGTAATGGCATGGATCTCTACTTCAAGCGTCATGATGGACAAGCAGTAACCTGTGATGATTTTTTAGCGGCGATGGCAGATGCCAATGGCAAAGATCTGACCCAATTTAAGAATTGGTATAGCCAAGCAGGCACCCCAAGGGTCAAAGTTCAAGAGCACTATGACGCTGCAACAAAACAGTATCAATTGACGCTCACTCAGAGTTGCGCACCAAGTCCTGGCCAGCCAGAGAAAAAGCTTTTTCATATTCCATTGAAAATGCGTTTACTGACAAAGGCAAATAACCAGAAAGAGCAATTACTCGAGCTGATACAAGCAAGTCAAATCTGGACTTTTGATAATATTGAAGAGCACCCAGTGCTTTCCATCAATCGAAACTTCTCAGCACCGATCAATTTGGATTTCGAGCAATCTGAGAGAGATCTTCTAATCTTGTTCTCAAGCGATGACGATGCCTTTAATCGCTGGGAGGCTGGTCAAAAGTTAGCAATGCAAATGATTCTGAATAATCGTTTGCCGGATGCAAAGCTGATTGAGGCTTACCGCAATATCCTGTTGGATCCTAATTTAGATCCAGCCTTTAAAGACCTCGCTTTAACTCTGCCTGCAGAGTCCTATCTGTATGAGCAATGTCAGAGTGTTGATCCGCAGCAAATTTTCACTGCACGCCGAGCTTTCCGCAGAGAGATTGCTAAGCAGTTGCAATTAGAGTGGGCTGCCTTGTATCAACAAATGCAAACTCCTGGACCATTTAAGTCCGATGGGGTGGATTCCGGTAAGCGCGCGCTCAAGAACTTGGCATTAAGCATGTTGCTAGAAGCTGCTCCTGCAGTATGGGCGCCAATGGCCGCTAGTCAATATCAGATTGCTGACAATATGACTGATCGCTATGCGGCATTATCGGCATTAGTGGTACACGGTTCCAAGCAGGCTAAAGACTGCTTAATTGATTTTTATAATCGGTTTGCCAACGATGCTCTAGTGATTGATAAGTGGTTTGGCTTGCAATCGAGCCGCCCACCGGTGGATGGTCTGGAATCCACCTTAGTAGAAGTCAAGAAGTTGCGTGAGCATCCAGCATTTAAGATGAATAATCCAAATCGAGTGCGCAGTGTGATTCATGCTTTCTGTGCGAATAACCCAGCAAGCTTTCATCAAGCGGATGGTAGCGGTTATGAGTTTTGGGCGGATAGCGTATTAACGCTTGACCCAATTAACCCTCAGGTAGCCGCACGTCTGGCCAGAGCCTTAGATCGCTGGCGTTTGTTTGCCCAACCCTATCAGGATCGCATGAAAGCAGCTCTAGAGCGGGTTTCCGTATGCCAAACATTGTCGCCGGATGTGCGGGAGGTCATAGGAAAGGCTTTGGGTAACTAAGCCTCTTCAATAACAAGGCAAAATAGAGTCTATTAGAAGAAATCGGAGAATTACCCTTGTCCTCAAGTACCCATATTAATTTCAAGCAATACTTAGCTACAGCAAAACCTAAGGGTGCTGCTATTCCGGCAGGATTGCAGGATTTACTAACTGCTGTAGTTAATACTTGCTCCACCCTCAGTCATGAAGTAGCGCAGGGCGCTTTAATTGGACTACTGGGATCTGCGGGTACTGGTAACGTACAAGGTGAAGTTCAGCAAAAGCTCGACATCATTGCCAATGACTTATTGATTGATGGTGTTCAAGGCTGCAAATCACTTGCTGGTTTAGCTTCTGAAGAAATGGAGCTACCAGTTCCTGTTCAGGGTACTGGTGATTACCTGCTGTTGTTTGATCCGCTTGATGGCTCATCCAATATCGATGTGAATGTTTCTATCGGAACCATTTTTTCTATTCTGAAGAAGCAAGACCCTAACGCATCTTTGCAGACTTCTGACTTCTTATTGTCGGGGCGTCACCAAGTTGCCGCAGGTTATGTAGTGTATGGCCCGCAAACGACTATGGCCTTAACATTGGGTGATGGCGTGGTGATGTTTACTCTAAATAAGGGGACTGGCGAGTTCTTGTTAATTAAGGATTTAGTAACTATTTCTCATTCGACCAAAGAGTTTGCGATCAATATGTCCAATATGCGTCATTGGGCAGACCCAATCCGTCGCTATGTTGAGGAGTGCTTGGCTGGTGTGAGCGGTACACGTGATAAAGATTTCAATATGCGTTGGATTGCCTCGATGGTGGCCGATGTACATCGTGTTCTATCTCGTGGTGGAGTCTTTATGTACCCATGGGATAAACGTGAGCCAAATAAGCCAGGTAAGTTGCGTTTGATGTACGAAGCCAACCCAATGAGCTTCTTAGTAGAGCAGGCGGGCGGCGCATCTATTAACGGCACTGATCTGATTATGGATTTGCAGCCAACCGATTTGCATGAGCGCGTTTCCGTGATGCTCGGATCCAAAGAAGAGATTGATCGTATTCAGCGCTATCACGCTTAGTTCACTTAGTCTGTTTGGTTTGGCTAGATCAATCTACCCAAATAAAAAACCCAATCGTTTGATTGGGTTTTTAATGCTCTTATGGCTTTACCTTTTCCTTAAGGTAGGCAAGTGACTCTTCCACTTGGTCAATCAGGATGAGACAGATATCGCCTGGCGAGAGACCATCTAAAGCAGTATCAATTGCTTTGAACTCACCATGAATTTCTTGCACTTGTTTAGCTTTGGTTACGCCAACGAGACCTTCTTGCAGTAAGCGTAATACCTCGCCATCTTCACGACCGCGTTGACATGCATCTTGATAGAGAATCACATTATCAAAAGCATTACCCAGGATGCGTGTCAGATCGCGAATATCTTCATCACGACGATCACCTGCGCCGCTGATAACAACATGGCTCTTTTTAGGCTTCATTGCCTCAACAGCGCTAGTCAGAGCACGCATCGCATCTGGGTTATGACCATAGTCGGCAATTACCGTAGCGCCATTGTGTCGAAATTGATTAAAGCGACCTGGTACAGAATTTGGATCACTTTCAAAGCTATTTAGACCGCGAGCAATCTTTTCTGCATCTAGGCCTAGAGCCCAAGCGGCGCCAATCGAAGCCATCGCATTCTCAACCTGGAAACCAAGAACACCATTTTTGGTGAGAGGAATTTCACTTACAGGAAAACGATACATGACGCGTGAGCCCTTTGAGGCAACAATATATGTGCCATCAAAGAAGATCACCTTCTTATTTTTAGCTCGATGTGCGGTAAGGACAGGATGATGTTGATTTTGTGCAAAGAAGATCACTCGACCAGCGCATTTGTCACCCATTTTGGCAACCATGGGGTCTGCAGCATTGAGAACTGCTGCACCAGTGGGGGCAACATTTTGTACAATCACTCGCTTAAGAATGGCTAAATCTTCAACACTAGTAATGTAGTTCAGTCCAAGATGGTCACCTTCACCGATATTGGTAACGACCGCTACCTCACAGCGATCAAAGCCTAAGCCTTCTCGTAGCAATCCACCACGTGCTGTTTCAAGAACGGCAGCATCTACATCGGGGTGCATCAATACATTGCGGGCGCTCTTGGGACCGCTGCAATCACCAGTATCGATCGAGCGGCCATTGATGTAGACGCCGTCTGTACCAGTCATGCCAACGCGTAGACCGGTTTCATTCAATAAATGCGAGATCAGACGCACAGTTGTTGTCTTGCCATTCGTGCCAGTCACTGCAACAACAGGAATACGACCATCCTCACCAAGTGGGAACATCATATTAATGATGTCTTCGCCTACAGCACGACCTTTGCCGTATGAGGGTTTTAAATGCATGCGCAAGCCAGGCGCAGCGTTCACTTCAACAATGCCGCCGCCTTGTTGCTCTAGAGGCTTGTATATTGACTCACAGAGAATGTCTACACCCGCAATATCCAAGCCAATCATCTGAGCGGCCGCAACAGCACTCGCTGCTACATCGGGATGAACATCATCTGTCACATCGGTAGCAGTTCCACCGGTACTGAGGTTTGCATTGTTGCGCAAGAGAACGCGCTCACCAGTCTTTGGTACGTATTGCGGAGTAAGTCCATTACCAGCAAGATGAGCTAGTGCAATATCGTCAAAGCGAATCTTCGTCAGCGCAGTAGCATGGCCATCACCACGTAATGGATTCTTATTTTCTTTTTCTACTAATTCAGCGACGGTATGTTTACCATCGCCAACTACTTGAGCTGGTTCGCGACGTGCAGCAGCTGAGAGGCGGTTACCAACCACGAGTAGGCGGTAATCAGCACCTGGAAGGTAGCGCTCAACAATCGTTTCACGACCGAATGCTTGACTAACAATAAAGCCAGCACGCACTTCCTCTTCGGTTTCAATATTGGCAACTACACCTTTACCTTGATTGCCATCTTTTGGTTTAAGTACGATTGGCCCGCCAATCTTTTGTGCGGCACGCCAAGCATCATCTGCGCTTGTAACCACTTCGCCAATAGGTACCGATACGCCTGCTGCTGCAAGTAAGTTCTTAGTAAGTTCTTTATCTTGGGCGATGGCTTCGGCAATTGCACTAGTGTCACTAGTTTCAGCTGCCTGGATACGTTTTTGCTTGCTACCCCAGCCAAACTGAACCATGCTGCCTTCGGTCATGCGGCGATAAGGAATATTGCGCTGAACAGCGGCATCAACAATGGAGCCTGTGCTTGGACCAAGACGGACATCTTCATATAGGGCTTCTAATTCAGAGAGGGCGGCCGTCAAATCAAACGGCACATCGCTTAGTGTCGCTTGAATTAATGCAAAACCAAAGTCAAAGGCCATCCGGCCGACTACTTCTTCAGTATATTCAACAATAACTTGATAAACGCCAGCATCTATAGTTTCTACGGTGCGACTAAAAGTTACTGGGCAGCCGGCTTGTGCTTGAAGGCCCAAAGCTGCATGCTCTAAAGCGTGGGCAAGCGAAAGTACTTCATTTTGACCACCGCGACGCATGCTTCCCAGCTGTGGAAAGCGCTCACGAATCTTATTTTCAAATTGAGGGATCAAGTCGATAGAGCGCTCTGACTCATCGCACGAAACGATTGCCTCTAAAGCGGTGTGGCGGCTCCATAAATTGGGGCCACGCAACATACGAATACGGATAATTTCCAATTAAGCCCCTGTAACGGTAGTGGCATCAGGCACAAATGTTTCAGCGCCTGCTTCAATAACATTAAATGGAATATCCAGAGCCCAAGCCGCAGCAATTGCAGCTCCTAAATTCATTGTTTTCCAAGGAGAAGTACTATTAGCTTCTGAGTGGTGTGGCACAGGGATAGATTTCTGATCCAGCTTGCCAGACTTTAGAGTAATTTGCTGTTTACCAATGGTAACGGCACGGCCACCATTGGCTAAATGATTTTTGATAATTTCAGAGTCAGGATTTTCGCTAAAGTAGATCACTTGACCATCACATAGCTCAGCCATTTGTACGCACATAACATCATCGGCATTTAGTACGGCAACACCAGTAGGTAGTACAACATCGACCTGAGTGCGGACAACGCTAAAGACTTGGTCTTCATCGTAAATTGCATATTGAGGGAAGTTTGCCTTTGGATCTACATTGAGTACGACGCCAACTTGACAGCGATCATAGGCTAATCCTTCTATCAACATAGACAAGTGATTGTTTTCAATGACAACCGCCTCTACTGCGCGGTTAAGTAAGGTGCGCCGAGCATTCTCCCAATTGGATGTATTGGAGTTTGGAATGGCGCGATTACCAAAAAATAAGCCTTTGCTACAAGACAGTCCGACATAGGCATTGGTGAGGCGCAAGAAATGCGCAATCATTTCAGCTACAGGAGTTTTACCTCGCTCACCACATATGCCGACGACTGGAATACGGAAATCAGTTCCAGGAGGGAAGAGATGATTGGCAATTTCTTTGCCAACAGGCTGTGGTTTACCGCTTGCTGGTTTTAAGTGCATTAATAAACCTGGGCCAGCATTCACTTCAACAATAGCCGCATTTTGATCCGCCAGAGGCTTGCTAATATCCTGTGCCACTAAATCGACACCTGCGATTTCGAGGCCAACGACACGAGCAGCTAATGCAACTTGACTAGCAACATCAGGATGAATTAAATCGGTAACGTCAAATGCAACGTTACCGTTGCTTTGAATTAATACCTTATGGTCAGCAGCAGGTATGCTGTCACCGGTTAATTGTTGGCGTGCTAGTTCTAACTCCACCGCAGAGTCAATCCGAACTGGATTAAGAGGGTGCTCTTCAGTAGTGCCGCGACGGGGATCAGAATTAATCTGAATCTGAATGAGTTCATAAACCGTGTGCTTGCCATCGCCAGTGACCCAAACCGTTTCACCTTTTGCCGCAGCAACCACTTTATTACCAACCACCAATAAGCGATGCTCGTCACCAATAATGTGACGCTCAACCAATACTTCGCTACCTTCATCAATCGCCACCGCATAAGCAGCTTCAATTTCTTGCTGAGTATAAAGATTAATAAATACACCACGACCATGGTTACCGTCGATTGGTTTAACCACCACTGCTAAGCCGATATCTTGCGCAGCCTCCCAAGCATCATCAGCGCTGGTAACTGTCCGGCCTTCAGGCGTAGGAACACCAGCACTCCGTAACAAGCTCTTAGTTAAATCTTTATCTCTCGAAATCGTTTCTGCAATAGCACTAGTTTGATCAGTCTCCGCAGTCCAGATTCGGCGTTGCTTAGCACCGTAACCCAATTGAACTAAGTTGCCTGCAGACAGGCGAATCGATGGAATGCCACGTTCTTCGGCTGCGTTCACAATGCATGCTGTACTTGGGCCGAGCAAAAGATCGTCGCCTAGTTCGCGTAAGTTTTCAATAATGGTTTGAACTTCCGCTACACAATCTTTAGTGTCTTGCGCTAGAGCAAGATACAAGTCGCGGGCGTATTTAAGGGCGGTGAGTGTTACTTCCTCGTTGATAGCGCTCACCATGACTTTGTAAACGCTACGCCTATCACCATCACGCGCTTTACCAAAACCACCAGGAATGCCAGCTAAGTTTTGCAACTCCAAAGTGAGATGCTCAAGAATATGGGCAGGCCAAGTACCCTCTTCAACACGCTTGAGAAATCCACCGGTTTCACCATAGCTGCAGCGATGCTCAACTAGGCTAGGGAGTGCTTTGACAAGGCGGTCATAAAAACCCGGAATGAGGTTGGAGGGGTAGTCCTCTAAATCACCAATATCGAGCCACACCTCTATTACAGGATGGTAGGTCCACATATTGGGGCCACGGAGATGCTTGACGCTCAGAATCTCGATGGATTTATCTAGTAATTGGGGCATATGCAGCATTTCGATGGTCGGCGCCAGGATTTTGGCGTTGACGCGTCAGACGGTCTCTCTGTTTCTAATAGTTATTGAAAAACTCACAAAAATGGCAAAAATACATAAAAAGGCCTTGTTACTCAATTTAACGGCTTTTGGGCCTGTAAAGTTGACATAGACAATAAATCTAAATAATTCAGCTCCACTATACTTTTAGGGTCAATGAAGCCACAAATCCTCCCTTTTGCTCCTGTGCTGCCAAGTGATTGGCAGGCTGTTTTAGGAGCTGAAAACTCCCCAATAAAGAGTTCTGAAGCCCTGCTGGCATGGGTTGAGATCGACCTCGATGCTGATTTGCGCTTTGAAAAAAGTCTTCTTTTGCTTGGTGAGCAAGGCCTCATTTGGACGGATGGCAAGACCTTCCAGTCCTGGGAGTTGGGCAATGGAGTTCACTTAGTCCATGGAGATCATGCTGGGGTAGGCCATTTAAGGTTAGAAACTCCTGACAGCTTGCTCAGATCATGGAACTTCACTTTAGCCGTCAACCCTCAAGTACTACGGTTGCAATCAAGCTTTAAGCAATTAAATCGTGGCGAAGAAATCAGCAATGGTGAGGTTGGTGAATACGATAAACAGGTTTGCCCCATTTGCTTGAGTCCAAAACCAGCAAATTCTGACTCATGTCCTACTTGTGATCCTGAAGATGATGCACCACCCTCTACTTGGACCTTATTTAAGCTCTGGCGTTTTGCTCGCCCCTACAAAAAGCAACTCTTGCTTGGTTTTGTATTAACACTGCTATCCACTGGTGCTACGTTAATTCCGCCATATCTCACCATGCCATTGATGGATCACGTCTTGATTCCATACGAGCGTGGTAACCCAATTGATTTTCATTTAGCCAGCATGTATCTATTGGCCTTATTTGGCGCCGCAGTTATTGCCTGGGGTTTGGGTTGGTGGAAGACATATTTACTCGCATTGGTGAGCGAGCGAATTGGTGCTGATTTACGAAACACGACTTTTGAGCATTTACTGAAACTTTCATTGGAATACTTTGGTGGCAAAAGAACGGGTGACTTGATTGCTCGTATTGGCGCAGAGACAGATCGTATCTGTGTATTTCTGTCCCTTTATGCACTCGACTTTGCGACTGATGTGCTGATGATTACCATGACTGCAGCGATCCTGGTATCTATCGATCCCTTGCTTGCCCTAGTGACTCTAGCGCCATTGCCATTCATTGTGTGGATGATTCATGTGGTGCGTGATCGATTGCGTTTTGGTTTTGAGAAGATCGATCGCATCTGGTCTGAGGTTACTAATATTTTGGCCGACACGATTCCAGGTATTCGTGTGGTGAAAGCATTTGCTCAGGAAGATCGCGAACTTAAGCGTTTCGTTGATTCCAACAAACACAACTTACAAATTAATGATCGCGTCAATCGCGTTTGGGGTTTGTTTTCACCGACAGTAACGCTATTAACCGAAACGGGTTTGTTAGTTGTTTGGGGTTTTGGTATCTGGCAGGTAGCACATCAGAAGGTGACTGTTGGTGTTCTGATTGCGTTTTTGGCATACATCGGTCGTTTTTATATTCGTCTAGATTCAATGAGTCGCATTGTTTCTCATACCCAGAAAGCAGCTGCTGGCGCGAAACGTATCTTTGACATCTTGGATCACGTCTCCAGTGTTCCTGAGCCCATCAATCCAGTGCCATTGGGTCAGGTTAAGGGTCGTATCTCCTTGCGAGGCGTGGGTTTCCGCTACGGTAACCGCGCTGTATCTAAAGGAATTGATTTGGATATCGCTCCTGGCGAAATGATTGGCTTAGTGGGGCACAGCGGTTCCGGCAAGAGTACTTTGGTGAACTTGATTTGCCGTTTTTATGACGTAAGCTCTGGCTCGATTTCTTTAGATGGGCGCGATATTCGTAGCATTGCCATCGCTGACTATCGCAAACGTATTGGTTTGGTATTGCAAGAACCATTCTTATTCTTTGGCACGATCGCTGAAAATATTGCCTATGGCAAGCCAGACGCAAGTCGTGAAGAGATTATTGAAGCTGCACGCGCAGCCCACGCTCATGAATTTATTCTGCGCCTGCCTTTAGGTTACGACTCTCTGGTGGGTGAGCGCGGTCAATCCTTGTCCGGTGGTGAACGCCAACGGATATCAATTGCACGCGCATTACTGATTAACCCAAGTATTTTGATCTTGGATGAAGCAACATCATCAGTAGACACTACCACTGAAAAAGAAATTCAGCGAGCATTAGATAACTTAGTTAAGGGTCGTACGACCATTGCGATTGCCCACCGCCTCTCTACCCTAAGAAAAGCCGATCGCCTGGTGGTTTTAGATAAAGGTGAAATCGTGGAGATCGGTTCACATGATGAGTTGATGGAAGCTCAGGGCGCTTATTACACCTTATACCAAGCGCAGTTACGCCATGCTGCGGAGTTGGTTGAGGGCGGGGCTATTGGTGAAAGCTTGGAAGAAGAACAAGTAGAAACAAAAGAAGAGCAGCAAGAAGAGCAACTGCAAGAGATAGCTAAGAAAATTGGGGGTGGGGTATGACGCAAATCAATCAATCCACTCAACAACTCGAGCGTGATGCCCTAGGCCGCCTAATCTTTATTGATAGTAAGGGTGAGCGACATGTTGGCGTTCATCCCGTTAGAGCTTTTCCAATCACCGCGCCTGGTGCTGGCATTGGCATCATGAATCAATCTGGTAAAGAGCTTTGCTGGTTCCCGAATACCGCTGCTATTTCTGAAGCAGAACTAGGCTTGATAGAAGAAGAATTGGCCGAGCGTGAATTCATGCCGGTGATTGAAAAGATCACTAAGGTCTCCACATTTGCCACCCCAAGTATTTGGGATATCGAAACCGATCGAGGTCCAACTCGAATCCGCCTGAAGGGTGAAGAGGATATTCGTAGAATCGCCGGTAATATATTGCTGATTGCGGACTCCAATGGATTGCAGTTCTTAATTAAAGACTCCACACAGTTGGATAAAGTCAGCAAAAAACTATTAGACCGGTTCCGCTAGAATCAAAGTGGATTTGCCGCTTTAGCTCAGTCGGTAGAGCAGTTCATTCGTAATGAAAAGGTCGCCAGTTCGATTCCGGCAAGCGGCACCAGCGCTGAGAATATCTTTAGGGTAAACCCTAGAAAAAGATATTCTGTTATTACCTCAAATACCCTCTTGAAATTTTGTACTTTTTTTGTGCATGAGATGCGGCTTTTGTTATTGGATATAAGTACACTAGTGCCTGGTCTTTGGCTCGATTAATAAGGGTTTCTACTAGATTCGAGAAGCCCGTGTGTAACGATTTTGAAATAATTGATGGCAGTCAAGTCCTGCTTGCATATCTTGTTTAAAAATCACACTCAGATTAGATAAGCCAAATTAAATTGGTAAACCATTTTGGAGACATACTTTATGAAGATGAAGTTAAAAGGGGCATTGATTTCTACCGCCTTAGCCCTCGGTGTAGTTGGTGGTTCACCTGCGTTTGCAGCATGGGAGCCAAATAAGCCAGTTGAATTCATTATCCCAGCCGGTCCTGGCGGAGGCGCGGACCAAATGGCTCGCATGATTCAAGGAATCATCACTAAAAATAATTTAATGAAGCAGGCTGTTATTCCTGTGAACAAGGGTGCGGGTGCTGGAGCCGAAGGATTCTTGGCGATGAAAGAAGCCAAAGGCGATCCAAACAAAATCATCATTACGCTCTCCAATTTATTTACTACTCCACTAGCAACAGGTGTTCCATTTAATTGGCAAGATATCACTCCAGTTGCGATGTTGGCCCTTGATCAATTTGTTTTGTGGGATAACGCTGAGAAGCCCTACAAAACTGCAAAAGAATATATTGACGCAGCTAAAGCAGCGGGTCCTGGTAAGTTCAAAATGGGTGGTACTGGCTCCAAGCAAGAAGACCAGATCATTACTGTAGCTCTTGAAAAAGCAACTGGTGCGAAGTTCACTTACATCCCATTTAAAGGGGGTGGCGACGTCGCTGTTCAGCTGGTAGGTAACCACATCGATTCCTCAGTTAACAATCCAATCGAAGCGGTTGCTCAGTGGCGTGCTAACAAGTTACGTGCTCTCTGCGTATTTGATGACACTCGTATGCCATACAAAGAGAAGATTACCGATACTCAATCATGGTATGACGTACCAACTTGTAAAGAGGCTGGCGTAACAACTGACTACACCATGTTGCGCGGGATTTTTATGGCTCCAGGCGTAACTCAAGAGCAAGTGGATTTCTATATCGATTTGTTTAAAAAGGTTCGCGCTACACCCGAGTGGAAAAAGTTCATGGCTGATGGTGCATTTAACCAAACATTCATGACTGGTAAAGAGTTTAGAAACTGGCTTACATTAAATGAAGCTTTGCATAAGCAGTTAATGGCTGAAGCTGGATTCTTGGCTAAGTAATTTTAGATGATATAAATAGGGCCTCTTTTTGGGGTCCTATTTTTTGAGTCATTTTATTAATTAACTTTTATAAAAAATAAAAATGTCTGAACATACAAAAAACACAAATCAAGACTCAGTAATTAGCGTCAGAGCGATGGATATTATTACCTCTCTCTTGTTTCTTGCTGTAGGCTTGACAGTGATGATCGGCAGTCTGAAGTTAGGCGCAAGCTGGGGTGCCGATGGCCCAGAAGCTGGATACTTTCCCTTCTATATCAGCTTGATCATTATGCTCTCTAGCGCAGTTACTTTGTATCAAGCTGCAGTCGTAAATAAGAAAATGACAACAGAATCATTTGTTGCGAGAGAGCCTTTTAAACAGGTGATGGCGGTGTTGTTGCCAGCGATCGTTTTCGTTCTAGGCGTGCAATTGATTGGTATTTATGTTTCTTCTGCTCTTTATATCGCAATCTTTATGGTGTGGTTGGGTAAATATCCAATTTGGAAGGCTATTGCTGTATCTGTTGGTGTGAGCGTAGCCCTGTACCTTATGTTCGAGTTTTGGTTCCAGGTTCCATTGCCTCACGGCTCATGGATCAACCCGCTCGAGTTTGTTGGTGTGAACTAAAAAATATAAATAAAAAAATAAGAGATTAAGGAGTTCAAGTTGGAAGAAATTAGCGCTCTATTCAACGGCTTTGCTGTTGCAATGACCCCATTTAACCTGCTGCTAATGTTGGTAGGTGTAACACTCGGTGTAATTATTGGTGTATTGCCAGGCCTCGGTGGTGCAAATGGAATTGCGATTCTGTTGCCATTGACTTTTACAATGCCGCCAACTTCAGCCATCATCATGTTGTCCTGTATTTACTGGGGCGCTCTGTTTGGCGGGGCAATTACATCTGTTCTGTTTAATATTCCAGGCGAACCCTGGTCGGTTGCGACAACTTTTGACGGCTATCCGATGGCGCGTAACGGTAAAGCAGGTGAGGCGCTCACAGCAGCATTCACATCTTCTTTCGTTGGTGCATTCTTCGCAATTGTCATGATCACATTCTTGGCTCCGTTAGTGGCTAAGTTTGCATTGCAATTCGGTCCGCCAGAGTTCTTCTCGGTGTATTTACTCACCTTCTGTAGTTTTGTCGGCATGAATAAAGGTTCGCCATTCAAGACGATTTCCGCCATGATGCTGGGCTTTGCGCTTGCAACCGTTGGTATGGATACAGTTACCGGTCAATTGCGTTTGACATTCGGTCATCCAGAATTGATGCGTGGTTTTGACTTCTTGATCGCTGTGATTGGTTTGTTTGGTATTGGTGAGATTCTGCTTTCGATGGAAGAGGGTCTTGCATTCCAGGGGGCGGCGGCGAAGATTCGCGGCAAGGTTGTTCTGGATACATGGAAGCAATTGCCAAAATACTGGGCGACTTCATTGCGCAGCTGTTTGATTGGTTGCTGGATGGGCATCACTCCAGGTGGAGCTACTCCTGCATCTTTTATGGCTTATGGCGTAGCTAAGCGCGTATCTAAAGAGGGTGACAAGTTTGGTACTGGCAAGATGGAAGGTATCGTTGCTCCAGAAACAGCAGCTCACGCAGCGGGTACTGCAGCACTTCTCCCAATGCTGTCCTTAGGTATTCCAGGCTCACCAACAGCAGCGGTATTGCTCGGTGGCTTGTTGATCTGGGGCTTACAACCTGGTCCTTTGCTCTTCGTTGAGAAACCAGACTTTGTTTGGGGCTTAATTGCAAGTATGTATCTAGGTAACTTGGCCGGCTTGTTTGTTGTATTAACTTGCGTACCATTGTTCGCTTCTATATTGAGAATTCCTTTCTCAATCATTGCGCCAGTCATTATTGTGATTTGTGCGGTAGGTGCATACACTGTTCACAATGCAATGTTTGACGTTTGGTTGATGTTGGGCTTTGGCGTATTAGGTTATGTCTTTAAGAAACTCGACTACCCAATGGCGCCGATGGTCTTGGCTTTGGTATTAGGCGACCGTGCAGAAGACTCATTCCGTCAATCCATGTTGTTTTCACAAGGAAGCTTAGATATTTTCTTCTCTAACTACTTGGTAGGGGGCATAACATCTCTTGCATTGCTACTACTATTTTGGCCATTGATTGGCAAATTTGTTGGCAAGAAAAAGGTAGCTGCAGCGTAACGAGTCAAACACGCTAGCAATAGCGATTTCAAAGGAAAAAGGGGCGTAAGCCCCTTTTTTCATGGAAAAGTGAAAAGTCCGATAAAATCTCACGATCATGAATGTCCATAAAAACTGCCTCATTCACTGGATTGCAGCTCTTGCAATCGTAATGAGTGCACTTGCACCTGCTGCCTCACAAGCGGTATCGCTTGCTAAGCATGGCCAAGGTTTTTCTATGGAAATTTGTTCAGCTGATGGCAACAAAATGCAGATTCAAGTGCAGGCTGATGATCAAGAGCTTGCTAGCAAAGATCAACCCTGCCCAAACTGCGTTACCCATAGTGATATCACTCCATCCTTCGGTACCAATCTGAGTTTTGACGCCCCGCAGACTTTGGCTTTATTTCCCCAGCTTTTCTATCAATCACCCAAGCCTCTCGCTGTTTGGGCAACACCTCCCTCAGCAGCACCTCCAGTACAAGCCTAAATCTATTTAGGGCATAGCAATGCTATGTGGTGAGCAACAAGGCATTAGCCAAGTTGCAGAAGTATTGTGTGGAGAAGTAAATGTTGTTTCGGAAGAAGAGGATAAGCATTGGCATCGTAATGCTTTTAGGTTCAACCCTCATAAGGGTGCAAGCGCAAATTGCGCCACCGCCAGACTATGATCAGAAATTAAAAAGCGTTACTGTCACGGCAACCCGCTCTGGTACACCCTTAGATGAGATCCCCTTAAATACTACGGTTCTGACCAAGGAGGCCCTAGAAGTCGCTCCCGATCAGACCATTGATCAAATTTTAAAGAACGTTCCTGGCGTTATCTTGAATGACACGCCTTACTATCAAAAAGATCCAACAGGGCAGAGCATTAACGTGCGTGGTCTTGGTAATGCAAGAACACTGGTATTGATTGACGGTGTTCCAGCAAATGATGCTTTTTATGGAACTGTTCAATGGAACTTGGTTCCGATGTCTTCGATTGATTCTGTGGAATTTATCCGTGGCGGCGTTTCTAGTCTGTGGGGTAACTATGGCATGGGTGGCGTAATTAATATCAAGACAAAAACTCCGGTTAATAGCCAGCAAGAGGTATCTGCTAGCTATGGTGCGTTTGGCACTGGCAATATAGCCGCCTCTAAGGATTTGATTGCCTCTGAAAATCTCCAACTACGATTCTCAGCTGATTACTTCAATACTGATGGTTATCAAAACATCGCGACGATTTCTCCAGCATCACCAACGAGTATTAAAAACGGGCAAGGTGATGCTGCTTCGCATAACTCCAACGTCAGAATGCAGGGCTATTTCAGGGCTACACAAGACACCAGTGGATTCTTTCGTGTGGGTTATCACACCATGTCTGACTTATCTTCGGGATATGCCTTTGCAACCAACATCATGCAAGAGACGGATGTGGCTGGTGGCATAACCACCCGTTTGGATGACAGGTCAAAAGTAGATGTGAATTTCTTCTATGAGAACACTGGCTTTAATAAGCAGAATGGTTCCACTTCGGCTGTGGCAGGCACAAAAGGGGCAACGGCTCCGTATAACTATCCTTATATTAATGCTAACTACAAGGATCCATATAGTACTGTAGGTGCCTCTGCTCAATATACCCAAGAGGCCAAGGGCTTAATTGATCAGTATGTAGTTGGGGTAGATGCCAGAAATATTGGGGGCTCAAATCTAACTAATAACTTAATTACTAATGGCACATCAGCAGCGGTCAATTATGCACAGGGGCAGCAAACATTCTATGGCTTGATGGGTCAATTGAAATCCAAAGCGGAATCTATTCCTTTGGAGGCAACCTTAGCAGCACGCGTTGATCAATGGAATAGTCAGACACCGACTAACTACAATGCTGGTTCAAATGGAGCAAATCCAGCCTATCAAAATATTCCCAATCAAAGTAAGACACAATTTAGTCCGACATTAGGTTTGTTATACAAGATGAATAAAGATTGGGACTTACGCTCAGCTGCGTACCAAGCATTCCATGCGCCCGGCATGAATAATACCTTGCGTTCTTATGGATCCTCAACGGGTTATTATTTTGCAAATGCAAACTTAACCCCTGAAACAATGACAGGCTATGAAGTTGGTACTGACTATCGCTGGAAGGGAGGTTTTGCCCAGTTAACCGCCTTTAATAACTATATTCAGAATGCTGTAGCCACTTACAATCTGTCTTCTTCGAAAGCTAGCGATGTAAGCCTGGCAAAAAGTCTGTGTGGCGCTACAGGTAATCCGCTCGCGGGAACGGGTAATGTTGGTATTTGCAACTCAACTAATGTCAATTACTACACTAACAATCAGAACCTCTTAAGCCAAGGTATTGAGTTTCAATTTCATCATGACATCAATTCGCAATGGGCTACAGATGCTAACTATGCCTTCACGAGCACTAAGCTAACCATGAGCACTACAAGCGATCCCATTAACAAGCAGGTGGGCGGTGTTCCGCAAAATATCCTGGGTGGTGGCTTAACGTATTACCCGGCTCCTCAGGCCAGCTTGACTGCAACCGTTCGTTATGTTGGAAGCTCCTGGTTGGATACCAAAAACCAATATGGCGTACCTGCCTATGCCATCGTTGGTTTACGCGCCAACTATGAGATGACCAAGAATACAACTGTGTACGCGTCTGCAGTCAACTTATTTAACCGTCAGTACATCACTTTTGGCACCGGATCTAGTAATACTCAATATGTTATGGGTATGCCGCAAGCAATTTCTGTGGGCGCACGTATCATCTTCTAATGGCCAATCAATTTACTCGCTCTTTGAGTCATCTTTTCTTGCTCAGTGCACTTCTCATGGGGGCGTTGAGTTTTGGTGCGCATGCGCAAATGCAAATGGATCATTCGTCGATGGCTGGCTCAAAGCCTAAAAATATGTGCCAGAGCGTCGGCCTGGAGTGCGCCAATGCCGCTACACCATTTTTTACTGCTGATGGCAAGTTGCTACTGTCATGGACGGCTAACGGGGTGGTATCAGTTGCTCAATCTACTGACCTCGGTAAGTCATTCACATCCCCAGTCAAAATTGCTGAGCATGGCAAATCATTAGATGCCGGCGCTGATGCTCGCCCACAGATTGTGGTCGATAAGCAAGGTAATGTATTTTTGGCATATGCGTTTTTTAAAGATGCTAACTGGAACGCACAAATTAATACCGCTCGCTCTACTGATGAAGGTAAAACTTTTACTTTACCAGTCTCTTTGGTAAATGATGGCTCTAGTCAACGCTTTCCTTCAGTTTTAATTAAGCCAGACGAATCAATCTTTATTTCTTGGATCGATAAGCGTTTAGTAGCTGCTGCGAAGCAGGGTGGTGAGAAGCGTTTAGGTGGTTCGATTGCATACTCATTTTCACAAGACGGAGGCCAAACATTTCAGGCAGAACGTTTTGCTAATGAGAGTAGTTGTGAGTGCTGTCGTATTGCTGCTAGCCTTGATCCAAAAGGTATTCCGGTAGTAGCTTATCGCGCTATATTCACTGGGGGCATTCGAGATCAAGCAAGTCAGGTGATTTTAGAAAAAGGGTCGCAGCCTGTTCGTCGCGTAGCGGATGATGACTGGAAAACAGATGCATGCCCACATCATGGGCCATCCATTGCGGTATCTGGATCTGGAAAATTTCACGTCGCCTGGTATACGCAGGGCAGTAAACGCTCGGGAGTCTTTTATGCAAACTCCAGTAATCAGGGAATTAGTTATTCAAGGCCTAGCAGGGTTGGAACTGAGAGGGCTAACGTTTCCAGGCCTTATCTTTACGCATCCGGCCTACAAGTTTGGCTCGTATGGAAAGAGTTTAACGGCTCCAAATCAGCTGTTTATCTCAAAGAGTCGGGCGACGATGGCAAGACTTGGACTACGCCTAAAATATTAACTAGCACGGCAGGCTATAGCGATCATCCTCTGTTACTAGCGCGTGCCAATGAAGTTTTCCTGTCTTGGCTAACGCGGGATGATGGATATCAATTAATCAGTATTGGGCAAAAGCAATGAAACGGTATTGGTTAACACTCCTCACTAGTTTTCTCCTATTTTTTGCGAGTTTGTCGCTAGCGGATAGTGCTTCCCTAAAGCCTTATCAGGCTGGAGATTGGAAATCCATCATCAAAAGTGCGAACGGTGGACCTATAGCTATTCATTTTTGGGGTGTTACCTGCCCAGCTTGCATAAAAGAAATGCCGCAATGGGGTCAGTTCATCAAAAATAATCCCAACGCCAAAGTAGTTTTTATTCAAGTAGATGATGTATCCCAAGACTCAATGAAGAAAATGCTCACTAAAGCTGGGCTTGATAAAGCAAATAATTATTACATTGCAGCACCATTTGATGAACATTTGAGATTTGAGATTGATCCACAGTGGCATGGTGAAACACCTACAACTATTACGATAGATAAAAATGGCAAAGCTACCCGTAAAACTGGCTTGGTGGATTTTCAGAAGTTACAAAACACTATTGGCACTAGGTCATAATTCGCTAAATAAATATTTATCAGAAGAAAGTAAAGATGAAATCAACCCTCTTAAAAGTGCTATTGATTAGCGCTGGAATTACCTTTTCCAATGCCGTATTGGCGCAAGCTGTTTCTAAAGCAGCCGCTACGAATGCAATCAAAATTGAAGATGCTTATACCCGTTCAACGGTGCCTGGGCAGCAAGTGGCTGGCGGCTTTATGAAGATTGAAAATAAGGGCGTTGCCGATCAACTCATTTCCGCTAGCTCTCCGGTGGCTGGTGAAGTGCAGCTCCACGAAATGGCGATGGATGGCAATGTTATGAAAATGCGTCAGGTAAAAGATATCGCTGTGCCAGCAGGCGGTACGGTTGAACTAAAACCAGGTGGCCTGCATCTCATGTTTATGAATATTAAGGCTCCACTGACTGCAGGTGAAACCGTCCCTGTAAAACTGAAGTTTGCTAAAGCGGGTGAAGTGGATGTGAAGATGCCCGTAAATGCTATGGGTGCTGGTGCAGGTCATGGCGGAGCAATGAAGCACTAAGCAAAATCTGAGGTAGTGCCAGTAATAAAAAAGCCCCCAGTTTTAGCTAGGGGCTTTTTAGTCAGATCACTCAACTTAGATTTTTAAATCCAAATCAGTCACGGCCCCTTTACTAGCACTGCTTGCCAGGCTTGCGTATTTAGCAAGCAAGCCACGGGTGTAGCGTGGCTTAGGTTGTACCCAGGCTGCACGGCGTTTAGCAATCTCTGCTTCATCCACGTTGAGTTGAATAAGTAGTTTGTGCGCATCGATCGTGACGGAGTCGCCTTCGTTAATCAGGGCGATTGTGCCGCCAACATAGGCTTCGGGGGCAACGTGACCAACAACCATACCCCAGGTTCCACCAGAGAAGCGACCATCGGTAATGAGGCCAACAGATTCGCCTAAGCCTTGGCCAACGAGGGCTGAGGTTGGGGCGAGCATCTCACGCATACCAGGTCCACCCTTAGGGCCCTCATAGCGAATGACCACGATGTCGCCATCCTTGATATTCTGTGCCATGATGGCTGCCATTGCGTCATCTTCAGAATCAAATACGCGAGCTGGGCCAGTAATAGATGGATTCTTGAGGCCAGTAATTTTGGCAACACAGCCTTCTGGAGAAATATTGCCCTTCAAGATTGCCAGGTGACCTTGCTTGTACAAAGGATTATCTAAAGTGCGAATGACATTTTGATCAGCCCGGGGTACTGATGGAACATCTTTCAGTACTTCAGCAATCGTTTTGCCAGTGATGGTCATGCAATCACCATGTAGCAAGCCGCCATCGAGCAAAATCTTCATTACCTGTGGGATACCGCCAGCTTGATGCAAATCGGTTGCGAGGTAAGTGCCAGATGGTTTCATATCGACAATGACAGGAACGCGTTTACGAATACGTTCAAAGTCATCAATTGTCCAATCGATTTCAGCGGCACTGGTAATTGCCAAAAAATGCAACACTGCATTGGTTGATCCACCAACCGCCATGATGACGCTGACAGCATTCTCAATCGATTTCTTAGTGATGATGTCGCGTGGACGAAGATTATTTTTGACGGCCTCAACCAGGACACGCGCTGATTCAGCAGCGCTTACTACCTTCTCTTCATCAACGTTAGCCATCGTAGAAGAGTAGGGCAGGCTCATACCCAAAGCCTCAAAGGAAGAGCTCATCGTGTTCGCTGTGTACATGCCGCCACAAGAGCCGCTGCCAGGGCAGGCATGCTGCTCTACACCTTTTAAATCTTCTTCACTCAAGCGACCGGAAGTAAATTCACCAACCGCCTCAAATGCAGAAACAATATTGAGTTCTTTGCCTTTGTAATGACCTGGCTTAATCGTGCCTCCATAGACATAGATACCAGGGACGTTAGTGCGGGCTAATGCCATCATGCCACCAGGCATATTTTTATCGCAGCCGCCAATAACTACTACGCCATCTTGCCAAAGACCATTTACACAAACTTCAATACTGTCAGCAATCACTTCGCGTGATACCAGGGAATACTTCATGCCTTCAGTTCCCATGCCGATACCGTCAGAAACGGTTGGTGTACCAAATATTTGTGCTTTTGCACCAGCTGCTTCGAGAGCTTCAACAGCAGCGTCAGCTAATTTTTGTAATCCACTATTACAAGGGGTGATGGTGGAGTGTCCATTAGCAACACCAACCATTGGCTTTACGAAATCCTTTTCTTCGTAACCCATTGCGTAATACATCGAACGATTAGGTGCGCGGGCGACCCCTTCGGTGACCATGCGCGAGCGTTCATTAAGGCGTTTCATGCTTATTACTCCAGAAAAGATTTGTGTTGAAAGCCTCTATTGTGCCGTGAGATGAATGCTAAGGTACTTAGGCTGGATTGATAGCTCAAAATAGGCTATTTGTTGCAATGCAATATACCAATGGAATCATTGGTTCAGATATAAAAATACAAGTTTAATAGTTAATAGCTTGGTGGTAAATTACCCCTGTACCTTTTTGATATTAGCATTAACTTTGTAACTTAGATATGTGATAGTTCTTTCATCGTGAATAAACCAGTCAAGCTCCCCGAGATTCGTAAAGAGGCATTTATCAAGGCCAGAGAAGCCCTTGGTCTAAGTGCAAAAGATCTTTCGAGAATGGTATGCCTCTCTGTTCGTCAAATCGAGCAGATCGAGAATGGTGAAACTAGTAGCTTTTATGGTTCTCAAGTAAAGCTCACAGCAGCAAAAAAAGTTGCTGGTCTATTAAAGCTCACGCCAGAAGAGGCATTTGATTTTTCCAGTATCACGCAGCCTATTAAAAAAGTAGTTGATATAGAAGAGAAATTGCAGCAGGAGACAAAAACCACTCCGGTTAAAAAAGTGGCAGAGCCAAAATCTGAAAAAGTCAGTGATAACAAAACCTCACAAAGTGCTATTAACTACAGTGCGAAGTCAAAGACTACTTCAGGCTCTAAAAAGAAAATTTTTCTACTAGTAGCATTGGGCGCAGCTGTAATATTTTCTGTGGTGAACCTACGACCATTATTTTTCCCTAAGCCCGTTATAGAAGAGGTAGTCGTTATTAAAGAGGTGGTTCCAGATCCCGCTCCAGCAGCTGAGCCTGTGGCGGAGGCTAAGCCAGCTCTAACAGTCATTCCGGAGCCAACTCCAGTGGCTGTTTCGGTCGAATGCCCGCCCGCAGACACTTCACCACTGAATTACAAACCAGACGCGCCTAAAAAAGCTGGTGATATGGTTTTCCTGCAATCAAAGACTGCCCAAACTGTTTGCGTGATAGATGCAACAGGTAGGACTCAAAATAAAAGTCTGGAGCCAGGTGTTGGGGTGAGTGTTTATGGCAAGCCACCATTGAAGGTGTTGACTGGCGGATTAAATCAGGTCGATTTATATTACCAGGGCGCAAAAGTTCGCATCGGTAATACCAGTAATAAGACAATTAATTTAGAGCCCGCTGAAATCATTCAGCCTGCAGCTCCATCAACTTCTGTAGATTCTCAACTGCGTTAGTATAAATAAAAACAGCGGCTGTTAAGCCGCTGCGTTAAGGTAATATTTTAGAGCGCATCAAGGTGCGCTAATGCTGATTAAACCGCTGCGTTATCCGTTTCGCCAGTGCGTATACGAATCACCTGTTCTACTGCAGTAACGAAAATTTTCCCGTCACCAATCTTGCCAGTATGCGCAGCTTTGGTAATGGCTTCGATAGCAGCTTCAACGCGGTCATCGGCAACAACGGCTTCTACTTTTACCTTAGGTAAAAAGTCGACTACATATTCAGCACCACGATAGAGTTCTGTATGACCCTTTTGACGGCCAAAACCCTTAACTTCGGTAACAGTTAGCCCTGTAACGCCAACTTCGGCCAATGCTTCACGTACTTCATCTAGTTTGAACGGCTTAATGATGGATGTAATTAATTTCATTTATTCCCCCTAATACAGTAATCATACCTAGAACTTGAATGACTTGCCAAAATTCCGGCAGTTATTCCTTTTCTAAGCTCTAAATTGCGAAGTGATCGGATAGCGCCAATCCCGGCCAAAGGCGCGAGTGGTTACTCGAACCCCTGGAGGCGCTTGGCGACGTTTGTATTCGTTAAGCTTAATTAAGCGAGTCACTTTTTCTACGCTCTCGGCATCAAACCCTGCGGCAATAATTTCTGCGATAGATTGGTTTTGTTCCATGTAACGCTCAACAATACCATCAAGAACTTCATAGGAGGGTAGGCTATCTTGATCTTTTTGGTCAGGGCGTAATTCCGCAGAAGGGGCCCGTGTCAAAATGCGCTCTGGAATGACTGGGGCAATACTATTGCGATAAGCGCATAAGCGATATACCAAAGTTTTGGCAATATCTTTAATTACTGCAAAGCCACCCGCCATATCGCCATACAAGGTGCAATAGCCAACAGCCATTTCACTCTTGTTGCCAGTAGTTAAAACGAGTCGACCAGTTTTATTGGAAAGTGCCATTAGTAAAGTGCCACGCACGCGTGCCTGAATATTTTCTTCAGTAGCGTCTACCTTTAAGCCTTTAAATTGCTCAGCTAGTGATGCTTCTAAGGCATCTACAGGTCCACTAATCGGGATCTCATCATATTGGACGCCCAAGTTCTGAGCCATCTCACGTGCATCGATCCAAGAGATGTTAGCCGTATAGCGTGAAGCCATCATGATGGCACGGACCTTATCGGGGCCTAGGGCATCTACAGCAATAGCCAGCACTAAGGCTGAATCTACGCCACCAGATAGGCCAATAATCACGCCAGGGAAGTGATTTTTAGTGACATAGTCACGTACTCCCAAGACGAGCGCCTGGTAGGCTTGCGCTTCAACTGACTGTGTCGGGGTAATGACGCCTTTTTCTAGCTCGCCAGTAGTTGAAACCTTAACAAGACCTAGGCCGATTTCAAACTGCGGCATTGCCATCACAAGCTCGCCTTCGCTATTTAAAGCAAAAGAGCCGCCATCAAAAACCAATTCATCTTGACCGCCAACTGCGTTGACATAAATCAATGGCATTTTGGTCTGTGCAATATGGGCACGTAATACTTCAATGCGCAGCACTTCTTTTTGCAGGTGATAGGGTGATGCATTAGGAACAAGTAATATTTGTGCGCCAGCAGCATGTGCTTGTTTGGCGGGTTCTGCATGCCAAGCATCTTCACACAATATCAATCCATAGCGAATACCATCGCATTCAAAAACGCAAGCTTGATTACCGGAAACAAAGTAACGCACCTCATCAAATACTTCATGATTGGGTAATTCTTGTTTGGCATAGCCTGCAATGACTTTGCCATTTCTTAAAACAGATGCGAAGTTTTGCAAGCCATGCAATGTTTGTTTGGGGTGGCCGACTATGACCGTCAGATCAGAGTGCTGAGCTAACTCTTTCATGAGTAGCTCAAGCTGCAGCTGCGCGGCTTCAATAAAAGCAGGTCGGAGTAGCAAGTCTTCTGGGGGATAGCCGGTGAGCGAAAGCTCAGGGGTTACTACAACTTTAGCGCCTAGGGAGTGGGCATCCAGAGCGGCTTTGTAAATGAGTTGCGCATTGCCAACTAAATCACCCAGTAATGGGTTGATTTGGGCTAAAGCAATATTCTGTGCATTCACTCCGAATCACAAGGCCTTTATTGATGATGAATTCATTAAATTATTTAAGCGTGCTCTTTGTTGTAGCGCTCGATACCTTCAAGAATCTCCTTATGAGCATCAGCAACACCACCCCAACCCCTCACTTTTACCCATTTCCCTTTTTCGAGATCTTTGTAGTGTTCGAAGAAGTGTTGGATTTGATTTAAGCGCAGTGGGTTCATGTCTTCTGGTTTTTGCCAGTGTGTATAAATAGGCAAGATTTTGTCTTCTGGAACGGCCAATAATTTGGCATCTTCACCGCCCTCATCTTCCATTTGCAAAACACCAATTGCGCGGCAAGATACAACCACACCTGGAATGAGGGGGAATGGGGTAATCACGAGAACGTCAACAGGGTCGCCATCGCCAGCGATCGTTTTATTGATGTAGCCGTAATTACATGGGTAGTGCATCGCGGTACCCATAAATCGGTCAACAAAAATTGCGCCAGACTCTTTATCCACTTCGTACTTCACTGGATCAGCGTTCATGGGGATTTCAATAATGACATTGAAGCTCTCAGGGATCTTTTTACCTGGCTTGACTTTGTCGAGACTCATAAATACTCCGAAAAATGATTAGTAAATACCCTGATCCTGAAGAGGGGGCGCAGGGGTGATTCTGTTACATACTGATACAGCTTAAAGACCATAGTTTAAAGCTTTCGAGAGCTAGGTCTACCTAAGTGCAGCTTACAGAAAACAATAAAGACTAAAAAATGATTAACTTTAGGGAGTTCAAGCATGAGTAATGTCACTTTAGGCTTGTATTTTGCCTTGGCATGCGGTGTCCTGGCCGTGGTTTACGGTTTCGTGATGCGCGGCTGGATTTTGAAGCAAAGTACTGGCAACGCCAAGATGCAAGAAATTGCCGAGGCGATTCAGCAGGGTGCGGCAGCCTATTTGTCGCGCCAATATAAAACGATCGCTATTGTTGGGGTAGTTTTAACCATTCTAATGGCGCTCTTCCTCGATTTTGCGACTGCGATTGGCTTTGTTATCGGCGCTGTTCTATCTGGTGCCTGTGGCTTCATTGGTATGAATGTCTCCGTCAAGGCAAATGTGCGCACTGCAGAAGCTGCAACCAAGGGCATGAACGAAGCTCTCAATGTGGCATTTAAAGGCGGGGCAATTACCGGTATGTTGGTAGTTGGACTTGGCCTTCTGGGCGTTGGTTTGTTCTTTATGTTCCTGGTATCGATTGGCGCAGGACAAGATCTCTCTTCCGTATTGCACCCACTCATTGGTTTGGCATTCGGTTCATCTTTGATTTCTATCTTTGCGCGTTTAGGCGGCGGTATTTTTACTAAGGGTGCAGACGTTGGTGCTGACTTAGTCGGTAAAGTGGAAGCAGGTATTCCGGAAGATGACCCACGCAATCCTGCGGTGATTGCTGATAACGTTGGCGATAACGTCGGTGACTGCGCTGGTATGGCAGCAGACTTATTTGAAACTTATGCAGTGACTTTGATTGCAACTATGGTCTTAGGATCACTGATGGTTACTGGCGCGCCAGTAGCAGCAATTATTTATCCATTAGTGCTTGGTGGGGTATCCATCATCGCCTCCATCATCGGCTGCTCATTTGTTAAAGCATCTCCTGGTATGAAGAATGTGATGCCAGCTTTGTATAAAGGCCTCATCATTGCTGGCGGTTTGTCGCTGATAGCTTTCTACTTCGTAACCAACTTCATTATGCCGGACGATGCTTTGGGTATCCCTGGTAGCCAATGGCGTTTATTTGGTGCAACAGTAGTTGGACTATTGCTAACTGCAGGCTTGGTATGGATTACTGAGTACTACACTGGTACTCAGTTCAAGCCAGTACAGCATATTGCTGAAGCATCAACTAAAGGTCACGGTACCAACATCATCGCTGGGTTAGGCATCTCGATGAAGTCTACTGCTTATCCAGTACTGTTTGTATGCGCAGCAATTTTTGCTGCGTATTGGTTAGCTGGTCTGTACGGCATTGCCATTGCAGCAACAGCGATGTTGTCGATGGCCGGCATTGTGGTTGCGCTTGACGCTTACGGCCCAATTACCGATAACGCTGGTGGTATTGCAGAGATGGCAGGCTTACCACAATCAGTACGCGATATTACTGATCCATTGGATGCGGTTGGCAATACTACAAAAGCAGTGACCAAGGGTTATGCGATTGGTTCAGCAGGCTTGGCATCACTCGTTTTATTTGCTGACTACACACACGCATTAGAGAGCATTGGTCAGCAAGTGTCTTTTGACTTATCTAACCACATGGTCATCATTGGCCTCTTTATTGGCGGCATGATTCCTTACTTATTCGGTGCGATGGCGATGGAAGCAGTTGGTCGTTGTGCTGGTGCAGTGGTTGAAGAGGTGCGTCGCCAGTTCCGTGATATCCCAGGAATCATGGAAGGAACTGCTAAGCCAGAGTACGGTAAGGCTGTGGATATGCTCACATCAGCAGCTATTAAGGAGATGATTGTTCCTTCACTCCTTCCTGTAGTTGCTCCAATCGTAGTTGGCCTCTTGCTAGGACCTGCAGCATTGGGTGGCTTACTTATGGGTACGATCGTGACCGGCTTGTTTGTAGCGATCTCGATGTGTACCGGTGGTGGCGCTTGGGATAACGCTAAGAAATACATCGAAGAAGGTAACTTTGGTGGCAAAGGTTCTGAGGCTCACAAAGCTGCAGTCACTGGTGACACTGTAGGCGACCCTTACAAAGATACAGCGGGCCCTGCAGTAAACCCACTTATTAAGATCATCAACATCGTGGCATTGCTCATCGTGCCATTGTTGCCAGTAATCTCAAGATAACAATCGTTGTCGTGTAAATAAAAAGCCTAGCAATGCTAGGCTTTTTATTTATGGGTCTGAGATGGGCTGCAATGAGGGGCTTATTATTTAGGTATGAATGAAATTAAGATCATAAAAATCTAGGTCGACCTAAGTAATCCAACAACATTCCCCAAGGGGTTTGTTGATAAATCCAAATTAGATACAACCACTGAAGAGCAGATCATGTTCCAAGAAAATCAAGATGATCTTGAGTGGGAATACTTTGTAAATCATGCCCCTAAACTATAGATGCTGATAAGGGTATTTTTGGGGCTTGCATAGGCATTTAATGCAATATACAATTGCTATATACGCTGGGAGATTAAAGATTATGGCTATTTCAACTGTTTTTACAAATAACCGGACTCAAGCCGTGAGATTGCCTGCTGAAATGCGGCTGCCAGAAAATGTTCGCAAGGTGAATGTTCGCGCAAAGGGTCGGGAGCGAATAATTGCCCCGATTGAAAACATGTGGGACAACTACTTTTTGGGCGATGCTCGTGTAAGTGATGATTTTATGAATGAAAGAGGCTCTCAAGAGCAAGGTGATAGAGAGTCCCTCTAATGCTTAAGTACTTGCTAGATACCAATATTGTTATTTATGTAATGAAGCGAAAGCCAATAGGGGTGCTTAAGGTCTTCAATAAAAATGCAAACCGAATGGCTATATCAACAATTACGTTGGCAGAGTTGATGTATGGCGCAGAAAAGAGTCAACAGGTTGAAAGCAATCTTAGTAACATCGAAGACTTTGTAAGTCACTTAGAAGTTTTACCGTATGACATAAATGCAACCCAGCATTATGGTCAAATTAAAGCATTCTTGGAGGGTAAAGGTAAACCTATTGGAGTAAATGATATTCATATTGCAGCTCATGCTAGAAGTCATGGTTTAACCCTAGTAACAAATAATCTATCTGAATTTAAAAGAGTCCCTAATCTTGCCCTTGAAAATTGGATTTAGAAAAAATGCCCTAATAAAAATGCCTAGCATTGCTAGGCATTTTTCATTACAGATCTAGAAAACTTATTCCAGAGTTTCTAAGTAGCGCTGCGCATCTAATGCAGCCATACAACCTGTGCCAGCACTAGTAATCGCTTGACGGTAGATGTGGTCTTGTACGTCACCAGCAGCAAACACGCCTGGGATATTGGTAGCAGTGGCATTGCCTTCAAGTCCTGAGTGGGTCTTGAGGTAGCCATTGTTCATATCGAGCTGACCAACAAAGAGTTCGGTATTTGGCTTGTGGCCAATCGCAATAAAGGCGCCAGTGACGGCGATATCTTCAGTGCTGCCATCTTGTTTCTTAATGCGCACACCAGTTACCCCTTTTTCATCGCCTAGAACTTCATCAAGTGTAGCGTTCAGCTTGAGTTCAACTTTGCCTTCAGCCACTTTTGCCATTAAGCGATCATTTAAGATAGGTTCAGCACGGAACTTATCGCGACGATGAATCACTGTCACTTTTTTAGCAATGCCAGTGAGATAGAGCGCCTCTTCTACTGCAGTGTTGCCACCACCGACTACGCAAACATCTTGATTGCGATAGAAGAAGCCATCGCAAGTGGCACAACCAGAAACCCCACGACCCATGAATGCTTCTTCACTTGGCAAGCCAATGTACTGAGCAGAGGCACCAGTGGAAATAATCAAGGCATCGCAGGTATAAGTTCCAGAGTCACCAACTAAACGAATCGGCTTTTCCGTCAGAGCTGCAGTGTGAATATGGTCAAAAATGATTTCTGTATTAAAGCGCTCAGCGTGCTTTAAAAAGCGCTCCATCAGTTCTGGGCCTTGAACACCATCAGCATCCGCAGGCCAGTTTTCTACGTCAGTAGTAGTCATTAATTGACCGCCTTGAGCTAGGCCAGTAATCAGGGTGGGGTTTAAATTGGCGCGGGCTGCATAGACTGCCGCTGTGTAGCCAGCAGGGCCAGATCCGAGGATAAGAACTTTGGAGTGTTTTGGGGTATTTGTAGTCATATTCAAATTATAGGATTGCTTGATTACAATCGGTAGAACATGGCAAGAACCGCATATCCGAAGTCCAAGGCTCCCTTGAGCCCCCAGCCCCCTGAGAATAGCGGGCAAGGAAGAATGCCCCGTCTCTTATTGGAGGCCCGCTGGTTCATCTCTCTGGGCCTATGCCTGGGCTTATTTGCAATTTTGCTGACTTATTCCAAGGCTGATCCGGCTTGGTCCCATGCCAGTTTTGAGGCTCCTAAGAACCTGGGTGGTCGTTTTGGAGCTTATTTGGCTGATTTAATGCTCTATATCTTTGGTATCTCCGCATTTTGGTGGGTTGCCTTGTTCGGCCGCCGTGTCCTAAATGGCTGGCGTGAGCTCTGGAGCATTCCATTGCTCCCAGATCCAGAAGCTAAACCTGACTCCTTATTAGTACGTTGGTTAGGCTTTGGCCTGACTTTAATCTGTAGTATGGGTTTGGAGTCCATTCGGATGCATTCGCTTAGCTGGGAGCTTCCTAGGCCACCAGGTGGCATCTTGGGCGAGTTGATTGGCGACCCCCTGCAAATGTCCCTAGGATTTACAGGTGCAACATTAGTTTTGTTGTTTGGCCTCTGTGCAGGCTTATCTTTATTTCTCCACTTCTCATGGCTCGATATTGCTGAAAAGGTAGGACGTTTTTTAGAGGTGAGTTTTCTGCGCATTCGTGAACGTCGTGACAGCGAAGAAGATCGTAAGCTAGGTGAAGCTGCGGCTGAAGAACGTGAAGAGTTTGTGGAAGAGTTCCGCGGCCGCGTTGAGGTAGCGGCGCCAGTACAGATTGTGCGTGCTCCGATTGAGATTCCAAAGAGTGCTCGTGTAGAGCGCGAGAAACAACAACCACTATTTGTGGATATTCCTGATTCAGAATTACCACCACTAGCATTACTTGATTCAGTGCCTGAAGCTAAAGAAACTATCTCTGCTGAAGTATTGGAATTTACCTCACGTTTGATTGAGCGCAAGTTAGCCGAGTTCAATGTTCAAGTCACTGTGATCGCTGCATATCCTGGCCCTGTTGTGACCCGCTATGAGATTGATCCTGCAGTGGGCGTGAAGGGTAGCCAGATTGTAAATCTCTCACGCGACTTAGCTCGCTCACTCGGCGTAGTAAGTATGCGTGTTGTAGAAACGATTCCTGGCAAAACCTGTATGGCCTTGGAATTACCAAATCCAACACGTCAATCGGTTTACTTGTCAGAGATTCTGACTTCACAGGTATATAACGACAATCATTCATTATTAACCTTGGCCTTAGGTAAAGATATTTCTGGCAGCCCTATGGTGGCTGACTTGGCGAAGATGCCTCACTGCTTAGTTGCTGGTACTACTGGTGCTGGTAAGTCGGTGGGGATCAATGCCATGATTCTGTCTTTGCTGTTTAAAGCTAAGCCAGATGAGGTGCGTTTGATCATGATCGATCCAAAGATGCTCGAGATGGCTATCTACGACAAGATCCCGCATTTGTTATGCCCCGTTGTTACTGACATGAAGCAGGCTTATAACGCCTTGAACTGGGCTGTGAATGAGATGGAGCGTCGCTATAAACTGATGAGTAAGTTTGGCGTACGAAACCTAGCTGGCTTTAATAAGAAGATTCTCGAAGCAGAAGAAAAAGGCGAGAAGCTTACTAATCCATTTAGTTTGACCCCAGAGGATCCAGAGCCAATTTATAAAGCCCCAGTGATCGTCATTGTGATCGATGAGTTAGCCGACCTGATGATGGTATCTGGCAAGAAGATTGAAGAACTGATTGCGCGTATTGCGCAAAAGGCTCGTGCTGCCGGTATTCATTTGGTGCTGGCAACTCAGCGTCCAAGCGTTGATGTCATTACCGGCTTAATTAAGGCTAACGTACCAACCCGTATTTCTTTCCAAGTTAGCTCTAAGATCGATAGCCGTACGATTTTGGATCAGCAGGGCGCGGAAGCATTGCTTGGTATGGGTGACATGCTCTACATGGCACCAGGAACTGGTTTGCCAGTGCGTGTGCATGGCGCGTTTGTATCGGATGATGAAGTGCATCGTGTAGTCGAGTGGCTCAAAGAGAAAGGCGAAGCTAACTATATTGATGGTGTACTCGAAGGTACTGACGAATCTAATATAGATGCATTGACTGGCGAGAGTGGTGGCGAGGCAGATCCACTTTATGATCAAGCAGTCGCTATTGTTCTTGAAAATAAGCGTCCATCAATTTCTTTAGTACAGCGTCACTTGCGCATTGGTTACAACCGTGCTGCGCGTCTCCTTGAGGATATGGAAAAAGCTGGTCTTGTTTCCAAAATGGGTAATGGCGGTAATCGCGAAATTCTGCATCGCCCCTCTGAATAAGAATCCATGCCAAGATTTCTCACCTCAGCAATTCTGATAATTGCAAGCATCTTTTTTTCAGGCGCATTGCTTGCTCAAAGCGAAAGTGGTGCAGAGCAGTTGCGTCAATTTGTGCGCAACTCCAAAACTGCTGAAGGTGACTTTATGCAACAACAGTTACGTGCACCTAGAGCAAATGAAACACAAGACAAAGGTTTGAAAGTAGTGCGCCAAACTCAAGGACATTTTGTGTTTCAGCGTCCAGGCCGTTTTATTTGGGATACACAGAAGCCGTATGAACAAAAGTTGATTGCAGATGGCAAGCAGTTGATCATGTGGGATAAGGATTTAAACCAAGCAAGCTTTCGTCCAGCAGGACAGGCCCTAGCTTCTACACCAGCAGCAATTCTATTTGGTGAAACATCGCTCGATCAGCACTTTGATCTCATAGAGGGTGAAGAGCGCTTAGGAATGAGATGGGTAGCCCTGACCCCTAAAAAAGATCCCAATGCTAAGAGTAAGAATGATCTACCATACACAAAAATTTCGATTGGTATGGCTAATGGTTTGCCTAAAGCGCTAGAGTTAACAGATGGCCTAGGCAGTGTTGTTCTGGTAACTCTGGATAAGATCCAGCTCAACGTCAATTTGCCGCCAAATCGCTTTACCTTCACTCCGCCAACCGGAGCGGAAGTCTTGCGCTTAAACTAGAGGCTATATCAAACAAAACCAAGAACCCCTAATTTATAGAGCATCACATGATTGACCCGCAATTACTCCGTAAAGATATCGCTGCAGTTGCTGCACGTCTTGCTACTCGTAAATTCCAACTCGACGTTGAGAAATTCAACGCATTAGAGTCGGAGCGTAAATCTTTACAAACCTGCACTGAAGAATTACAAGCTAAACGCAATCAACTATCTAAAGCCATTGGTATGAAAAAAGGCAAAGGCGAAGACGCCTCTGCGGAGATGGCTGAAGTTACCGGCGTTAATGCTGATATGGAATCTGGTGCTGCAAGGCTGAGCATTCTGCAGGTAGAGATTTCTGATTTCTTAATGGGGATTCCGAATTTGCCAGATGAGTCTGTGCCTACTGGTAAGGATGAAACAGAAAACAAGGAAGTGAAGCGTTGGGGTGAAGAACCTATTTTTGATTTTGAGATCAAAGATCACGTCGATCTCGGTGGTCCATTAGGTCTAGACTTTGAGGTGGCTGCCAAGATTAGTGGTTCACGTTTTGTAGTTCTCAAAGGACCGATTGCTCGATTGCATCGCGCCTTAGCGCAGTTTATGATTGATACACATGCTACAAAGCATGATTATCAAGAAGTGTATGCACCCTATATGGTGAATGCCGCCTCTATGCGCGGCACCGGCCAATTACCGAAGTTTGAAGAAGACCTCTTTAAAGTTCCTCGTCAAATCGGTGGGGAGGATGCAAAGGGAGTAAATGCAGGAGAAGCGAAGACTGAAAACTTCTATCTGATTCCAACGGCAGAAGTACCAGTTACCAATCTCGTTCGTGATGAAATCGTCAATGCTGACAATCTGCCAATGAAGTTTGTGGCACATACGCCATGCTTTCGTTCTGAGGCGGGTAGTTATGGGCGTGATGTACGCGGCATGATTCGTCAACATCAGTTTGACAAAGTGGAGTTAGTGCAAATCACTAAACCGGAAGACTCTATGCAGGCGCTGGAGGATTTAACAGGGCATGCAGAGAGAATCCTAGAGCTTCTCGAGCTTCCGTATAGAAAAGTATTGCTCTGTACTGGCGATATGGGTTTTGGTAGCACCAAGACTTATGACTTAGAGGTATGGGTGCCTTCACAAAATGCGTATAGAGAAATTAGCTCTTGCTCTAGCATGGGGGATTTCCAAGCTAGACGCATGCAAGCCCGCTTTAAGGCAGGACAAGGTAAGCCAGAATTGGTGCATACCTTAAATGGTTCCGGTCTTGCAGTAGGCAGAGCATTGGTTGCATTACTCGAGAATAAGCAACAAGTAGATGGCAGCATTGCTATTCCTAAGGCATTGCAACCTTACTTGGGCGGCTTGGAAGTGCTTAAGCCTATCTAACCCAGAAAAGTAATCACTCAGATGAGAAAGCACTCGCAGTATTTAACCCTCGTTTTTTCACTGTTGATATCCCACAGTGTTTTGGCGAATGAAAAAACCTATCGCTGTGAAGTATTGAGTGATGCCTACATTAAAAGCAATGGTGAGCTCTCTTTAGTTCAGGATAGTTCCAGAGTGGGGCAAGAATTTGCAGTGGTAAAAAAAACTGGGGAAGTGATCGGGGATGTTATGGATACCCTAAAGGGCCCAAAGGTTATCGCATCCGGTAGTAAAAGTAATTCATATAAAGTTGTCTGGATTCAAAAGTCTGAAGGCAAGAATGGCGCTTTTGTAGACTACCTAAGCATCGAGGAGTTTGGACCTGGAAATAAGAAGCCTTTTGGGTTCTTTTCTGGCGGACTCCTGATGACAGGTATCTGCGAATAAAAGATCAAAAATTCTTAGGTGGCACTTAAGCCTATCCCTATATAGCAATTGTTTTTATTTTTATTCGAGAAGCATTCTTTTCGAGTACTTTATCCAGCGTGACGATCGACTTTGCTTTTAAAGATTTCGCAGCTGCGAGATGCAATGCATCGCCAGCTCTAAGATTTGACTTGCTGTCAATAACTAAGATCCCTGCAGAATAATAAGTTTTATTTTCAATCGGTAATAGTTCTATATCATTTTGGCAAAGAATATCAAATTTTTTCCAAGCTTCACGACTCTGTTTTTCTGTTATTTGATTAGTTCTGACTTTAAGACTTAGTGCGCTGGAAAATTCAGTAAATGTCCAAGTTGAAGAGATCATTTTCGCCGAGCTGCCATCGTGCCATTTATCAACTGCATCGCTTTTCGGTTCAGTTGTACATAAAGCCAAAAAAATACTTGTATCGACATAGATCATCAGTAGCGCGCCTTTGAGCGAACTTCATCCATTACTGATGCGCCCATCTTCAACGTAGTTCTGAATGCTCTTAGTTGAGCGGAAATTTCTTTGCGATCTAATTTCTGAGGTCGAATGATTAATGAGCCATCCTTTGAAAGGGTTGCCTCAACTTTATCCCCATCTTTTAGCTTGATTTCTTTGATGAATGCAGCGGGAATGCGAAGTGCTAGGCTATTTCCCCATTTTGAAATTTGGATATTCATGATGTAGTCCTTAAAAAAGATATACAGAAATGTATATCTATATTAAAGGATCAAATCTCTTTTTGCCAATCAATTTGTAAGTCAATATCAGCCGAATGGCTTTAGATGTCGATGGCTATAATGATTCGTTGGTTCGGAGAGGTGGCAGAGTGGTCGAATGTACCTGACTCGAAATCAGGCGTAGGGTCAAACCTACCGAGGGTTCGAATCCCTCCCTCTCCGCCACACTACTTGCTACCCACTTCTAATCTTTATGGGCCAGGGTATTGTCTATTTTGCTTTAATAATATTGGAGTGAAACTAAAGGGCTGTTCAGCTTGTGGATTAACATCAATCTCTACTGCTTGAACCTGTTCGTCTCCCATGACTTGGAGGCGCAGGACATTCTCTAAAACGTGTTTTTGGTCTACTGTCTTTAATGGCTGGTCGATGATCAGTCGATGACTATCACCGTGAATAAGAAGCACGGGTTTCTTGAACTCTTGCGCTCCGTAACTGAAGGCCTGCAGGGTATCTCGATATCCGCTATCTGGATTCACTGCTTGGCTAGGCGTGTAGAACATATCAGCCTGATAGGCAAATACAATGCCTGCATATTGGTTTTTGTTTGCCATGGCAAACATTTTTTTTATCCATTCAAGATTCGCAAGATTACGTTCTCGGTATTCGGCTTTTGCGCTTTCATCGCGCTCAAAATTATTGTTGGATCCTGGGATATGTAAGTTAACGAATAAAAAACTATTCTTAACCCAATAGGAGTTCTCTACAAACTTTTGATGAGCTGGATCAATGTCACCTTGGCGTGTGAGAAGTATCTGTTTCCCCCCAAAACTCTTATTGCTATTAAAAAAGGTGGCTCTCAGCTGATCAAGGCGCTCCAAAGGGTCGTATGCACCAGCCATTGGCCGATGGCAATCCGTCCACTCATTATCACCAATACTATAGATTAATGGTGACAAGTACTGATTAAAGTTCTCCTTCACTTTTAAGTTGTACTCATTGCTACAGGGGGTGGAGCCTGATTTGGTATCGCCGACAAAAATACTAAAGCTCGGATTGATCTTATTTATCGTGGCGATTAATCGACTATAACGAAACTCATCCTCTGGAAGCTTATACGGCATATCGCCCAACGCAACAAATTTAAAAGTATCTGTACTTTTCGCATATATTCCGCAGGAAGAAGTGAGGATCCAGGCAGTTATCAGTAATTTAAAGAAATTCATGCTTATTTATAACTTGCGGGAATATCCCGTAATTCCTTAATTTCAAGTTCACCAAAAATATATGATTTAGCGCTGACTTCAATCCAGCCTAGATCGTGAAAAACGTCGGCATAATTCTTAGAGTATTTTTTACTGCTTTGATAAAAGATATTAGTTAGCTCATCTTGCTCATCTTCGGTCACGGTATCCGAAAAGTAGATGACTTTCTCGCCTTCGTAGGTTTTACTGATCTTACCGCCTGCTATATCGTCTATGCAAATCCCGATATTCGGATTGTAGCTCTTGATGAAGCTTGGTTTTGTAGTTGTGATGACAGAGCCTAGTTTCCAGACCATGCCACACTTAATCTCTTTATTTGTTTGCTGAAAGATTTGGCGCTCCACCAAGGAGCCCATCTCTAGGGGGATGATTTGATAGTGCATAGATCTCTCCAATCAAAGGTACTAGGGATGGCTCTTAGTTTGCACCTTGAATATGACAGTTTCAAATACGGTAATCGATGGCTCAATATCATCAGGATTTAAGCGCTATTTCAAATCATGTCAATATTTTGAAGTGTTGTAATCCAAGATCAATTTAATCTGGCTTACAATTTGCATATGCAAAATGACTCAACACCCAATTTATTTCCAATAGCTGGGGTGGTATTTGCATGGGCTATGCCGCAAATTGGCGATGGCTATGAAATTCCTTTATTTGAAATTGCTGATGCTCTCGAAGACCCTAAGATCTCTGTTTGGCTTCATTTAAATCTCGCCAATTCTCAAATTCAGCGATGGCTTGAAAATACCCCCCTCATTCCCGAGCGCGTTGTGCAAATGATTGAAGAGGGAGTCAATCTAAGTCGTTTAGAGCGCATAGAAAAGTTAGATGATTGTCTTTTAATGGTGATGAACGACTTTCAGCAAGAGTTTGGAGAGGAGGGTGGAGATTCTAGTCTAGGAACTTTGTGGGCAATTGTTCGCCCAAGACTAATGATTTCACTGCGAAATCATTCCTTAAGAACTACTGATCAATTGCGATATAACTTAAGAAACGGTCAACTAAATCCAGTTTCTGCGATCGAATTATTTCATGAGCTTCTGGATTTGCGTGCTGAGCAGTTGCGAACATTGTTAGCACATCTTTCTGAGGATATGGATGATTTAGAGGAAGAGCTTCTAAAAGGAAGGGAGCTTCCAGAGCATGAAAATCTTGGCAGAATCCGTATCCAATGTAGTCGTTTACGAAGACATTTTTCACCAGAGCTTATTGCGTTGCATCGCCTTTTAAAGCACCTTCCTTACTGGTTTAGCGAGGAAGACAAGCATCGCCTTAATGATGATTTAGACTTGCTAACCTACTTAGTTCAGGAGATTTCAAGTCTCTATGACCGCGCAAAAGTATTGCAAGACGAGCAAGCTGCCCATGTGGCAGAATTTAACGCCAGAAATTTGCAGGTTCTCTCTGTGATGACTGTTATCTTTTTGCCGATGACCTTAATTACTGGAATCATGGGCATGAATATGGAAGACTTACCCGGTTTGAAGGGATCTTTTTATCAGGTGATGATCATCATGGCGGTTGCTGGAAGTGCTGTTTATGCATCCCTTAAAATCAAGAAAATCATCTAAACATAATTCCCATCAATTTTCTAGGAAGCTTTATTTCTTGAAAAAGAAGTTTAGGATCTTTCCAGCAATATTCTTGCTGGCTTCTTCTAGCTTCTTATTCTTATCATCACCGCTGAGTGATTTCTCATTTTGAGCAACTCGCTCAGCAAGAAGATTTGACATATGGTGAATGAGTTCTCGATTTGATTCAAGAACCGGTGAAATATCTTCTTTGTTAATCTCTACCAAAATAGAATTGCGTTTTGCATACACATCAGCGGAGCGTGGCGCCCCAGTGAGCAATGACATTTCTCCCACGCAATCCCCGGGCCAGAGGGTTGCAACAATAATGGGGTTGCCCTCTTTATTCAGGACGCTGACTTCGAGTGCCCCCTCAGAAATCAAATACATGCTATTGGCATTTTCATTTTTAACAATAAGGTGATCGCCTGCGCGTGCATAGATTGTCTTGGTGTTTTTTGCAATACTAATTACCTCATTACGACTTAAGACCTTCAAAATTCCAAGGTCGTACATGTTCAGCAGGCGATTGGTATTGCTAGATATTTCTTGGTCGATAGGAAGAACGACGCTTGAGGCACTTAATTTGAAAGATGCTGCCTTTAAAAAGCGGAGCGCAGTCAGTAAAACCTGATTATCACTGTCGGTAATCGGAAGCTCTGGACGACACTCGTACTCTAGTTTGTAGGTTACGTAGCCTTCTTCTAACTTAGTCGCACCACAGGAGAACCAGGCAAAAAATTCTTTATTGCTAGTCGAGATTTTTTCTAATGCTAGCTTGAAAATTTCTATTACTTTATCTGCATTGTTATCTGAATCAAGCTGAATGGAGATATTCCGCCTAGAGCCTCTATCCTTGCCTTGCTTCGTTAGGTTTACATAGTTTAGAGATAGAAACTTGGTATTGGAGATAATGCGCTCATGATCATCAGAGATGCTTCTAAGAGCCATCTTTCTTTGTTCCATTTGCATCACTTGATAGTTTTCAACTTTTCCATCTTCAGTCAGTTGAAGATAGTCCCCAGTATTGACTAGCCCATCTGTTTGCAGCTGAACGCTACCCATAATCTCCGCAAGTCTGTCTTTAAAGACCAGGAGTAAGCCGATACCCATGCCGCTGGTTGCAGCAACTAAATTGGATAGGTGTTGGTCATAAAGTATGACAAAACCAATAAATCCAAAAAAAGCAAAAATGATGATGCTTAAAACCTGAACAATTAGTTTTGGTATTTGTTTTTCATCAGATAGATTATTGAAGTTGATCGCTGTACGTCTAACAATTTGATCAATTGTTAGAGCAAAAAAGAATAATTGCAAAATAGCGAAGGCATCAAAAATATCAGGGGCAAGACCGTCGGACAGATCCCCCATTGTCCAACCCCAAATGCTATCGGAGTAGTGATAAATCAGCACCATGAATGCAAAGTTGATGATAATTAGCCCAATTACTCCCATTCTGGGGAGAGCTTTAATCTTTTGTACGGGCTTTTTTGACATGGCGATGTTTTGACTACTTATCAGTTATTTGGCGAATTTATTCAATATTACTTTAATTGTGTATTATCTAATATTATTAGCAAATACAAGGACTTAAAGTGAGTATTGTGTCCTTAAATGTCACAACCTTCACATAGATTTGTGATAAAAGGATGTTCTAAGAGATATATTTATTAATGCTATTGGGACACTAGGTTTTTTATGGATTTAGCAACAGATAAACGACAATGCCTTGATTCTTTGGCGGCATCTTGCAAGGGTTTGGGAGTAGAAACTCCACTTGAGCAACTTGAGCCTATTGCTGACTTGATTATCCAGTCTATGACTGGCCCATGGAGATCGTTCCATACTCCTGACCATATTTTCCAGGTAGGGGCAGGTGGCGATGAGATAGAGGTCATATCCGCCTTGTTTCATGACATGGTGTATGTTCAAGTTGATCAAGGCATTAGCGTTAACATGGCGCGGTATATTGCCCCTTACATAGTAGAAAACAATCAACAACTCATTATTGCCAGCAATCCAGAGTTGTTAGAAGATCCTTTGTTTCAACTGTGTTTGATTATTTTTGGTTTTGAACAAGGTAAGCCCTTGTTTCCCATGGCTGGCCAAAATGAATTTCTGAGTGCGCTCTTGGCTGCCAAGGTATTTGAAAATATTTTACCTTTCGCTATTATTGCGCAAATCGTTGCGTGTATTGAGGCAACTATTCCTTTTAGAGGCCCAGACGATAAAGGTATTACTTGTTCAGATAAGTTATTTACAAATTTAAGCAAAGCTAATCAGCTTTATAAGCTCTCTTGGTCTGATGAGGACATTAGGGGATTCGTTGAACGTGGCGTTCGTTTAAGTAATCGCGATGTTGAAAATTTTGCCAGTGAACATGCGGCCCATTTTCTGGATAACACCTGGAATTTAATACCAGAAACGAATCATGATTTAAAGCGAGTCAACACATATACTGTTCAAGGTTACAGAGTCTCATTACAAAAGATGGAAGGCTTCCTAAATTTTTTAAAAGCTGAAATCGTTTTTCGTCAATACCATAATGAACCTGCAGCAAATCGGTATGCTGAAATAGTTTCTCGTGCTAAGAGAAATTTGGAAATTGCCCGTTTTTATCTTGGTATGAAATTAACCTCTATTGCAGTTTTAGAGGCTTTGTCTCTGAGGATCGGTCGAGACGTATCAGTGGCGATGATGATGGGTGAACTACCTGTTGATAACACCCCTGTGATTGGTATGGAGCAATTTTTGCCAGTCGTTGTAAATCCAGTTCTACCTACTACTGAAATCGAGGCTGAAGTTCTTTCTCTACTCGAGTTAGGTAGAACATTTGACTCTGACTATGATGTTAAGAATTCACCGATTGCCACTTTCATGGCAAAAACAATGGGCTTAAATGCAATGAAAGAGCTACTTGGAAAAGCGCGCTTATTTTTCAAGGGCGAATTGAGTTCTGAGGCATTTTTAGATAGCTGCCCCAAAGAGCTCATCGATTCAATCGTAGCATCAATTTTAAAATTATTTGAAGCTAGACGTAATGCTCTAATGTCGTAATCCTTTTAAGTAGTGATGATGTAGTTTTATATAAGTATTCTTAGATTTATTGATAAACAACTAGCCAAATAGGAATGGTGTGACATGTCTGATAACCCAATTCACAAACTTGCAATATCCCCGCCCCCAGTGCAGATGAATGAAAAATGCGATTCAGTAATTACTCGCATTCGTAACGATGATTCGATTAAGCTTTTAGTGGTTGTTGATGAAAATAATAAACCTATAGGTGTAGTTGAAAGACTTGAAATTCTCACTTCTGCAGCTAACCCTCTGGCATATGCTGTATTCCAAAATAGACCTATCAGCGGCCGTATGAATGCTGGTTTTGTAGCATTTGACATTACTACTCCCTTTGAAACTCTGAGCAATGAATTGGGCAAAGATGGTGCTAACCTGGATCAAGGCGGCGTAGTTTTGACGGATAACGGTCTTTACTTTGGTGTGTTGCTCAATGCAGACTTCTTGAAATACATGATTGAGTTAGATGCTGAAAAATCAAAAGCATTAGCTCATGAAAAAGAACTTTCAGACCAATTAATGCTCAATATCTTGCCCCAGTCAATTGCAAATCGTCTGAAAAAAAATGAGAAGAATATTTCAGATACTTACCCTAGTGTCAGCATTCTATTTGGGGACATTGTTTCATTTACGCAAATGTCATCTAAAAAATCGGCGGATGATCTTGTAAAGCTGTTAAACGATCTATTCTCCCGTTTTGATAAACTTTCTACCGATCTTGGCGTTGAAAAAATTAAGACAATTGGTGATTGTTATATGGCCGTAGGTGGCTTGCCTGAGATCAGGGCGGATCATGCTCAAGCGACAGTGGATTTAGCAATCGGAATGCTTGAAGAGATTCAGAAATTTAATCAGGAAAATAAAGTAGATTTCCAAATGCGTATTGGTATCAATACTGGCCCAGTTGTTGCTGGCGTTATTGGCCACAGCAAATTCTGTTATGACGTTTGGGGTCACTCCGTCAACACTGCTAGCCGTATGGAGTCCACTAGCTTGCCTAATCGCATTCAAATCTCGCCAAGCACTAAACAAGCCCTAGGTGAAGAATTTATTGTTGAGGAGCGTGAATTAGTCGAATGCAAAGGCCTAGGACCTATCATGACCCACTTTGTGAATGGTCGCAAAGCAGCCTAATCTTTAGCGATGATTGCCATCCGAATTTGACTCAATTCGGTGGCAATTTCTTCTCCTAGCTCTCTCAATGTCTTGTTGTTTCTTGGGTAATACCAAGATACAGAAATGTTCTTGTTGTGGTGATTCAACTCCTCAATATCTTCAATAATGTCCATTACTAATTTGATGGTTGGGCTGTCAAGATAATCAAAGCTAAATTGAAAGTTAAGCGCGTGACTCGGTGATTTCTTGAACCAATCTGTCATCTGTATTCTGATAGGCTCTAAAAATGCTTCAGGACTTTGAGGGTAGGACTCACCTTTAAATAAAAACATTCCCGTCGCAAAATCCAAAATAACTTCTGGGGTTCTATCGCTGGGAGGTAAATGTATTTTAGTCATGTGATTGAAGTTGTGAGTGTGAGTGTTTTGAAGTCCCGATAAACAGAATCCTCCACAGTGTTTGTGAGGGTTTGTCCTGAGCATTTATTCAAAATGTATAAACCCATTACAGCTTTTTCATTTGCTTTTTTGAGAGTGCTTAAAGACGAAAACTTTTCTCTGAGATAATCTACTTTATCAGCCGCAATTAAATTTTTCGACTGTAATATAAAAGTCTTCTCGCCCAGGTGTAAAAGCGTAATGCCAGCAGTTGACGTCTCCTGTTTGTCTATGGGCTTATGAGCAGCATGCAAAGTAATATTTTGAAACAGCTCCACAAAGCCTGAAAAAAGATCGTAGGTTTGTTGCTTATCGCAGTTCAAGTTTCGAATTACTGTTTTGAACTTAATGCTTTGATTGGTAAAGGCATCTCTGTTGAACTGTCCATCATAGCGATATAAGAGCATATCAGCCCTTAACCGCTATGAATGGCTCGGTTTATCACGTAAATATTAGAGACTACATAAAGAATCGTCATGACTATAAATGTAATGAGATCGAATTCTTTAGGACTAAATTTTACATTCTTAGTCAAGCTGAGTTTTCTAGATATTAATGAGCCTATAAATATGATGAATACAGTGCAGAAACCAATCATGTGGAGTATGTCTACAAGAGTAACGGTCGTGCTTTGCCCAATCTTTTGATCGGCAAACTGTTGATTGACAACTACAGCTAAAAGACTTGCACCTACAAGGCCTACACGGTTACTGTAAATATCTGCGTTAGCAGAAGACATAAAGTTTGAGAAAAGAGCAACAAATACCGCTGCAAAAAGTCCTAGGGTGATTTTGAAGAAAATGAATTTATCATCACGTTCTAGTTCAATGTCCATCACCACTCTTGAATATTGATCTATGCTCGGCTTAGTGGTGTCACCAAAATTAGTATCGTACTCCTTTAAAACAGTGCGTACAGTAGCACTTAAAACATTCCAGCCATCAACCGAGATTTCTTTATCATATCCGCTCGCTGAATCAGCGATGAACTGAAGGTTATCTTTATTCAGATCGGCATCTTCAAAACTTACAGTTAACTTTTGCGTGTCAAAAGGAAAATTGGTTAGGTTGTAATCGTGGACAAAGGTACCGCTAATTTTTCTTTGCGTATAGAGGTCACCATTTTTTAAGCGTTTGGTTTCTAAAACCTCAGAGGAGTGAGGCACCTGACTGCTGAGTAGTGATATCTCTAATGAATTATTAATGTTGTATTTGAATTTGGTTTTTGTCCAAACCCATATATCAGCACTAAAAGTGCCATTGTCATTATCAATATCATAAAGTGAGGTTAAGTAGGCTCCTAGAGTGACTTGTTGTGGATTTGGGGCTGCACTTGCTGAACTCAATCCAAAAAGCCCACTAGAGAGCATCATGATTAGGCCAAGTAGCAATGATTTGACTATCTTAGGTAGGGATTGCTTGAGTTGATTAAAGTTCATTTTTAGCAAATATCTTCAATAAAACACTGTTTTTAACATATCCAGCGTCTATTTGCGGTGCAGCATGAGTCATAAATATGTCATCTAACTACCGTATCGTAAATGCATCTTTTGCTTTTAAACACAGGAGTTTGATATGGGCCTCTTAAAGCGCTTGTTTTTGTCTTGCGGTATTGTAATTGCCGGTTTAAGTTTTACTAATTTAGCAAATTCTGCAGAAATCACAGGTGCAGGCGCATCCTTCCCATTTCCGGTTTATTCAAAATGGGCTGAAGCTTATAAAGCGACTGGCGGAGCGGCACTTAATTATCAATCCATTGGCTCTTCCGGTGGCATCAAACAGATTAAAGCCAAAACAGTAGACTTCGGTGCAACTGACGCCCCTTTAACTTTCGAAGATCTAGAGGCAAGTGGTTTAGTTCAATTCCCAGCAATTTTGGGAGGTGTTGTGCCTGTAATTAACTTAGAGGGTTTCAAGCCTGGTCAAATCAAAATGACTGGTGAAGTTTTGGCGGATATCTACCAAGGCACAATTCTTGTTTGGTCTGACAAGAAAATTGCAGACTTAAACCCAGGCTTAAAGCTTCCATCTACACCTATTACTGTTGTTCATCGTGCAGATGGTTCTGGTACAACGGCAATTTTTACAAACTACCTTTCAAAAGTTAGCCCAAGCTGGAAAGCTGCTGCGGGTGAAGGCGCTGCAATTAAATGGCCAGCCACTTCTTCCGTTGGTGGTAAGGGTAATGAAGGTGTTGCAGCTAACGTAACACGTCTAAAGGGTGCTATTGGTTATGTTGAGTGGGCTTATGCGCATTCAAACAAAATGACTTATATGCAGATGAAGAATGCTGCTGGTAAGTACATCACACCTGATGATCCTACCTTTGCTGCAGCTGCTCGTTCTACCGATTGGTCTAAAATTCCAGGCATGGGTATTTATTTGACTAATGCTCCTGGTGCGGATGCATGGCCAATCGCTGGCGCATCATTTATTTTGATTTACAAGAATCCAGAGAACAAAGCAAACGTAGCTCAGGTTTTGAAATTCTTTGAGTTCTCATTTAGTGATGCAGGTGACAAGATGGCGATTGAGCTTGACTATGCTCCGATGCCAGATAACGTTGTTGCATTTATCAAAAAGAACGTTTGGTCTCAAATCAATACTAAATAATTGATTTATTTGTAATATTGGGACTATTTACTGCGGTAGATAGTCTCCTTTTTTCTGCATTAAACGTTTTAAAATTCACTTGACATTAGGTTTCACATGAATATGACGCGAAGTCAAATTGCCAAAAGGCAGCGATTCCAGGATGCTCTTTTCCAGTACAGCACCCAGTTTTTTGCTGGGTTAGTACTTTTAGCATTACTCGGAATTATTATTTCTTTATTTAAAGACGCCTGGCCTGCATTGAGTCAGTTCGGTTTTGGATTTTTCACATCCACCGAATGGGATATCGTAGGTGGTGAGTTTGGCGGCTTCGTTCCTATTTATGGCACGATTGTTACTTCTTTTATAGCCTTATTGATTGCTGTACCCTTAAGTTTTGGTATTGCAGTATTTCTAACAGAGATCTGTCCAACTAGTTTGCGTAGACCATTTGGTACTGCTGTAGAACTTCTTGCGGCTGTACCTTCTATTATTTACGGTATGTTTGGCCTATTTTTCTTTGTGCCTCCTTTTGCTGAGTACGTCGAGCCAGCATTGGCAGCTACCCTGGGGCAAATTCCTGTAATTGGTATTTTGTTCTCAGGTGCATTTAATGGAATCGGCATTCTTTGTGCGAGTCTGATATTGGCTATGATGATCTTGCCTTTTATTACTTCAATCATGCGTGACGTCTTTGAAATTGTTCCTCCAATTCTGAAGGAATCTGCATACGGAATTGGTTGCACAACTTGGGAAGTGATCTGTCGAATTGTGTTGCCATATACCAGTACTGGTGTCATCGGCGGCATCATGCTTGGACTTGGCCGTGCTCTTGGTGAAACGATGGCTGTTACCTTCGTAATTGGTAATGCTCACAAGATTTCCCCATCACTTTTTGCTGCAGGTTCTTCAATTGCATCGACACTGGCAAATGAATTTGGTGAAGCTGAAGCAGGTGCGCATTTATCATCATTATTTGCCTTAGGTCTTGCCTTATTCCTAATTACTTTAGTTATTCTTTCTTTGGCAAAATTCATGTTAATTCGCATGGAGAAAGCAAAAGGAGTTAAAACATGAGTAAGCCAAAATTCTCGAACCATAATCCCGATCTCTTCAGGAGGCGTAAGTTAGCCAATATGATTGGCTTGTCTCTGTCCATTTCTGCTATGGCAGTTGGTATGTTGATTTTGATTTGGATTCTTGCTGTTCTGTTTTATAAAGGTTTTTCTGAGATTGATTTAGAAATTTTCACCATGAATGCTCCTGCTCCTGGATCAGAGGGCGGCGGTTTACTAAATGCAATTGTAGGAAGCCTTCTATTAGTCGGTTCATGCACTTTAATTAGTACGCCAATTGGTGTGATGGCTGGTATTTACCTTACAGAATATGGAGATCGCAGTCGCGTTGCTGGCATCACTCGATTCATTACGGACATCATGCTTTCAGCGCCTTCGATTGTGATCGGATTATTCGTATATGCAATCTTCGTTGCTCAAATTAAGCACTTCTCAGGTTGGGCTGGCACTGTTGCCCTTGCTTTGATTGCTGTCCCAGTGATTGTTAGGACAACTGAAAACATGCTTCGTTTGGTCCCCAGCACTCTCAGAGAGGCGGCTTATGCATTAGGCGCCCCTAAGTGGAAAGTTTCATTTAACATTATCTTAAGGGCTGCTCAGAGTGGAGTTATGACTGGTATCTTATTAGCAATTGCTCGCGTCAGTGGTGAAACAGCTCCATTACTATTTACAGCATTAAATAATCAGTTTTTCTCTATCAATATGAATGCGCCGATGGCTAACTTGCCAGTTACTATCTTCCAGTTTGCTATGAGCCCATACGAAAATTGGAATGGTCTTGCATGGGGCGGGGCGTTACTAATAACAATGGCGGTTCTTACGCTAAATATTTTGGCACGTGTAGTTTTCCGTGAGAAAGTCCAAGGATGATGAGCAACATGAAATCAATGTTTGATCTAAACAAAATAGATGCACAAGGGGGTGGAGTGGAAAATACAAATAAGCAGGCTCATCAAGAAACTGTTAATGTTTTAGAAGTCAGAAACTTAAATTTTTATTATGGAAAATTTCAGGGCCTGAAAGATATCAACCTGAATATTGAGCAGGGTAAAGTAACAGCATTTATTGGCCCTTCTGGCTGTGGTAAATCCACTTTACTCAGAACGCTTAACCGCATGTACGACCTCTACCCAGGTCAACGCGCTGAGGGTGAAATTAACTTTTTTGGTGAAAATATTCTTGCTCCAGGACAAGATTTAAATTTACTACGTTCACGTATTGGCATGGTATTCCAAAAGCCAACTCCATTCCCAATGTCTATTTATGAAAATATTGCGTTTGGTGTCCGTCTTTATGAAAACCTTTCACGCTCTGAAATGGATGAACGAGTAGAGTGGGCTTTGAAAAAGGCCGCTCTATGGAATGAGGCAAAAGATAAGTTAAATCAAAGCGGTCTCTCATTGTCTGGTGGTCAGCAACAGCGTCTCTGTATCGCTCGAGGCGTAGCAGTTAAACCGTCAGTTATACTTTTAGACGAGCCTACTTCTGCCCTAGATCCTATTTCTACAGGTAAAGTAGAGGAATTAGTTCACGAATTGAAGCATGAATACACAATTGCAATTGTGACCCATAATATGCAACAAGCAGCCCGTGTCTCTGACTACACGGCATATATGTATCTTGGTAATTTGGTTGAATTTGGAAAAACAGATGAGCTCTTTATTAAACCTAAGCGCAAAGAGACGGAAGACTACATCACTGGTCGCTTCGGCTAATTGGAGAAATTAAATGCCAGATAAACACCTTTCATCACAATTTGATGCTGACCTCAATTCGCTTTCAAGTAGATTGCTTGAGATGGGCGGATTAGTTGAATCTCAAATCTCTACAGCTATGCGTGCATTTACACAAATGGACATCGATACCTGTAATATTGTTATTGAAAACGAAAAGCTTGTAAATGACCTTGAGATCCAAATTGATCTTGACTGTACTGAGTTGATTGCTCGGCGCCAACCTACTGCACGCGATCTTCGTTTGGTGATGGCTGTATCTAAGGCGATTACTAACTTAGAGCGGGCAGGTGATGAAGCTGAAAGAGTTGCTACTCGTACCAAAAGTCTAATTGAATCTGGTTCCCCACATAATATTAATGTTGCTGAAATTCGTTTATCAGGACAAATGGCAATCAATTTACTTCGTCGTAGCTTAGATGCTTTTGCAAGGCTTGACACAGTGGCTGCTGCAGAAGTGGTTACCGAAGACCGTCAAATTGATGAAGAATTCAGAGGCTTTGTTCGTAAACTCATTACATACATGTCCGAAGATCCTCACGTAATCAGCACTGGATTAGATATGTTGACCATTGCAAAGGCAATTGAACGAATTGGCGATCATGCCAAAAACATTGCAGAATTTGTTATCTATATTGCGAAAGGGTCTGATGTGCGTCACATTCCGCATGAAGACTTAGTTCGCGAGGCTAATAAGCAGTAAACCAGCTGCCCAAAGTGACTCACCGCATATTAATAGTTGAAGATGAGCCATCGATTGCAGAGTTAATTGCAATTAACTTGACTCATGCTGGTTACGAGGTTGAAAAGGCCATGCAAGCCGACCTAGCCCAAAGCATGATGAAGGAGCGTCTTCCAAATCTGGTGATTTTAGACTGGATGCTTCCTGGTAAATCCGGTGTTCAGTTTGCCAAAGAATTGAGGGCAAATGAGCGCACAAGAGGCTTACCTATTTTGATGCTGACTGCCAAAAGTGAAGAGGTAGATAAAGTCCTTGGATTGGATTCTGGTGCGGATGATTATGTTACTAAGCCTTTCTCACCCAAAGAGTTGATTGCCAGAGTAAGGGCTTTACTGCGCAGACAAACTGCAATTGAAGATACTGGTCCTCTTACAATTGGACCGCTAAAACTAGACCCCAGCTCTCACAGAGTTCTTGCAATTTGGCCTAATTCCGAGCCTAAGCCAATCTCCTTAGGTCCTACAGAATATAGACTTCTTCAATTTTTCATGGCTAATCCGGAACGTGTTCATTCTCGTACCAATTTGCTTGATAAGGTATGGGGGAATGAAGTGTATATTGAAGAGCGCACTGTAGATGTTCATATCAAACGTTTAAGAGCCGCATTAAGCCCAGTAGACTGTGATCGTTTTATTGAGACCGTTAGGGGTAGCGGTTACCGTATTACCAAGATGCCAACTGAGACCTAGGTCGAATTTACTTACCCCTTACGGATATTTCAGGGCTCTTCCTGAGATGGTCTAAGATTGCACTATGATCCCCGCTATATTGCGCTTTATTGTCCTAATATGCTTTGTTTTGCTAGTCTCATTCGCAGTCCTCTACCAATGGGGGGTGGGGTGGGCTATTGTCACAAGCGTTTTGCTGCTATCAATCCCCCTGTTTTACTCATATATGAACCTTGCCCGTCTGGGTAGGCAGATTCAATTAGATGCTCTTGAGACCATGGCTTTGCCAAGTGGCCTATGGGAGGAAGTTTTTTTTAAGTTACAACGTTTAGTCAAGAACTTAAAGCAGAGAATACGCATTATCGAGCAGCAACATGAGCATTTTATTGAGGCCTTTCAGGCGTCTCCAAATGGCATTGTGATGCTTGATGAAAATGATCAAATTGAATGGTGCAATTCAATTGCAGAAGATTTTTTTGGCTTGAACTTTAAGCGCGATGTATTGCAGCGGATTAATTTTCTCATTCGTCGCCCAGAGTTTTTTCAATACTTGAATAAGCGTAGTTTTGAGGAGCCTTTGCTTTTGGAGCGCATGGGGGCCGACAGTAGTCTTAGCTTAATGGTGCAAGCATTTCCATTCGGAAATCAACGTAACTTATTGTTAGTCCAAAATGTGACTGATTTGCAAAAAGCAGATTCGATGAGGCGTGATTTTGTTGCTAATGTCTCTCATGAAATGAGAACGCCAATTACTGTATTGATGGGATTTTTAGAGACGCTCCAAACATTAGATTTGGAGAAGGGTCAACGTGATCAATATTTTGACATGATGATGTCTCAAGCAAAGCGAATGAAAAGTTTAGTTGAGGATCTATTGACGCTCGCCAATTTGGAAGCAAATTCATTGCCCGCCCCAATGAATATGATTAATACCGAAACTTTGATGGCCTTACTTAGAAATGATGCAGAAGCATTATCTCAAGGAAAGCATAGCTTTAAATTTGAAGTTATTGATAAGGAATCTTTATTGGGTGATGAAAGAGAAATACTTTCAGCATTTAGTAATTTAGTATCAAATGCAATTCGCTACACACCTGATGCCGGTGAAATTGATGTGAGGTGGAATATTAATTCACAAGGCCAAGGTGAGTTTTCTGTAAGAGATACTGGCCCAGGAATTGCTTCTGAGCATCTAGCAAGACTGACTGAACGTTTTTATCGAGTTGATAGAAGTCGTTCTCGTGATACGGGTGGAACAGGTTTAGGTTTAGCAATTGTCAAACACATTGCAGGACGTCACCAGGCACAATTATTAGTTGAAAGCATGCCCGGCAAGGGCAGCACTTTCACCTTAAGATTTCCTAAAGAGCGCTTAAGCTCTTAGGAATTAATCCTTTTTCTTCTTTTTCTTCTTTTTGGATTCTTTGGGGAGTTTTTCAGTTTTCCCACCGGCGTATAAACACCAAACCTTAATCTCTTCTAATAATTCAACTAGATCGTCGTGTGGGAGACCTTTTAAGTCAACCAACCCAATTGCACCAGTTTCTTGCAGTTGTTTCACTGCATCTTCATATCGGTAATCACTCATAGAATAGACTTGTTATTATTCAAAAATAGGATCGTATCAAACTAATATGACAAAAACCCCTTTTTTGACTATTTTAGTGGGTTTTAGTCGGGTTCGTTAGAAATCTCAGAGCTGCGCCTAACGCCATTTAACCTGGCAAATATCCGCTCTAGAGGGCCGCCAATTATGAGTGTGAGCAATATGGCTCCTAGGGAGAAGGCCCCAAGGACAAATTGTCCTGCCCCAAATGCTGCACCAATGAGTGCACAAGCCCAAAGACTTGCAGCTGTGGTTAGCCCATGGACTCGTTGTGAACTTTGCTCTCGGATAATAACGCCGGCTCCCAAGAAGCCAAGGCCCGTAATCAGCCCTTGAAGGACGCGGCTAACAGCCTGAGCATCATCTTGTACAAAGTCACTAATGAGCATAACGGCAGTGGCTGAGCCAATAGCTACCAAGGAGTGGGTTCGAATTCCTGCAGATTTATGGTGTAGCCAACGATTTAAGCCAAGCACAGAACCAACAAAGAGGGCTAAGGTTAATCTGATGGCAATGGTGCTATAGAGATCCCAATGATGCATTTGAATTCCTTGTCGGGTGAGTGTTTACATAACTCGGAGTGTATCTCAGCTATGTCTATCGGTCACAAAAGCGTCTTCACCCTGTCACTTGGATGATAAACAATTTAAGATGTCGCCCGGTGATATTTTTACAAAATAAAAATAGCTAGACTAATCTTTTATCTCAAGGATCTGAATGAAAAAAATCTTATTAGCAATTTGGGACGCGTGGTATGAAGCGCGCTTAGCATATGCCGATCGTTATATTGCCCATCGCCTTGGTAGTTGATTAAAATTTTAATTTCTTAGTAATGTTTTTGTAACAAAGAACTGTTAACTTTCAAGAGTCAGTTTATGTCTGACCACGATAAATTCGTATCGTTCTTCCCTTTATACCCAGCGCAAGCTGGGTTTTTTCTTTTCTCAAATCTTAATAAAACTGTAATAAATTCATCATACGATCAAGTCATACATCCTTTACCAGAGAGCGAAAACCAGATGAATACAAATTTAACTAAATATCTATCTGAAGTATTTCGTAACGAGATTCAAGATAAGGATACTTCAGAACGTCAGGATCAAAATCCTAAGATAAGCCAAAATTTAGTGGATAGTAATACCCATCAATTTTTACTAGATAAAAGATTTTCATTGCGTCTAGACGAAATCATTTAATTTAGATAATTTCTTAGGCCAATTTATTGATGACGCACTCCTACAATATCTTATTTCTTTGCACTGGCAACTCAGCTCGCTCTATTCTTGGAGAGGCTCTTGCGACTACTCTTAGTCATGGCCGGTTTATTGGCTACTCTGCTGGCTCAAAACCAAAAGCATTCGTTCATCCTTTTGCTTTGAAGCTGGCCAGGGAGATGGGTTATCCACTCGAATTACTTAGAAGTAAGTCTTGGGAAGAGTTTGGTAGTGTTAGTGCGCCACATATGGATTTCATCATCACCGTTTGTGATTCTGCCGCAGGTGAAGAGTGCCCATATTGGCCTGGCCACCCTACAACTGCTCATTGGGGCTTTGTCGATCCAGCCGCAGCGACTGGCAGCGAGCAGGAAGTATGGGATGCGTTTAGAAGAGTAGAGATGGGATTGCGTAATCGTATCGAGTTACTGCTCGACCTTCCCATAGATAAGTTGGATCAGTTACAAATAAAAGATGAGCTTCACTCGATTCATCAACAATGTAGCTAGAAATTTTTATAAGAAAAATTATTATGGCTACATATAGCGTCTATTACGCAGGTTTTTCACTTACAACACATCAAAAATTTACTCTTGCAAATGCGATTACTAAAATTCATGCTGATGTTACTGGCGCAGAGGCCTATTTTGCTCAGGTTCTCTTTAGGCAACTAGATCAGTATGATTGTTTTATTGGTGGCGTCCTCCTTGATGAGCCCCACATCTTTTTGAGTGGGCAAATTCGTAACGGGAGAAGCGAGCAGATGAAAAAACAGCTTCTTGTGGAGCTAGAAGTCGCAATTCAGAGTGGCACTGGCTTGCCAGGCCACCAGATTTGGACCTATATTGATGAAATCGTACCTGGTCAAATGATTGAATACGGGCAAATACTGCCTGCAGTGGGTGATGAAGGTATCTGGTTCTCGACTTTGCCGGCGAATATTCAGAAGAAATTGAATTACATCAGTTCATAGTTAGACCCGGTCTTGGAATGGCTTTAATATGGATGGGTACATTCATTGCTCAGGTAGACCATGTTCCGAGAGAAAAAACCCAAATTTGCTGTTTTGAGGTCAGTAGAGTCATTTAGCAACCCAAGGCCGAGTATTAAAAAACGTATGGCAGACGGCAAAGCCCTGCGTAAAGTAGTGAGCTTTGATCAGCAGGCTTGCTATACGGCACCTTCGCAGCGGATTGATCCCATTACTATCCTGGAGAATCAGGCGAAGACTCGCATTGAGTCCTTGATTCCGATTCGTTACGAGCGGATGTTGCAGTCGCCCTTTGCGTTCTATCGAGGGGGAGCCGCCATCATGGCTCAAGACTTGGCTAACCAACCAACAAGCGACATCACAGTTCAGCTCTGCGGAGATATGCATGTCTCTAATTTTGGTCTGTTTGGTACTGCTGAACATCGGCTGATATTTGGCATTAATGATTTTGACGAAACTCTTCCCGGTAGTTGGGAGTGGGACCTTAAACGTCTTGTTAGTAGCGCAGTGATCGCTTGCGAAAGCAATGGCGGTGATAAATCTTTGAGTCAGAAAATAGTGCTACGTATTTGCGCTGAATACCAAAAGCGGATGAATCAATACGCTCATATGCCTTATTTAGATTTGGCCCAAGAATTTATTGGTGAGGCGGAAATTCGTAAGCATTTTAGTAAAGAACATCAGAAGAAAATTAACGTCTACTTAAAAGAAAGCAAAGGGCAGGGCAATGTGCAGGTACTACAAAAGCTCACTACCCTTGTTGGCAAGGATAGAAAGATTATTAATAAACCTCCTTTAATCGAGCACTTCAAAAAGAATGCTTTTGGACATCCTCTGAGCTCCTTAATTGATAAAGCTTTGCTAAATTATTCAAGCACTTTACTTGCTGATCGCAAGATTCTATTTGAGCGCTACGTTTTAAAAGATTTTGCGCGCAAGGTAGTTGGTGTAGGCAGCGTAGGTACTAATTGCATGGTTCTGTATTTTGAAGGGGACAGTGAGAATGACCCCCTATTCTTGCAATATAAGGAAGCTCAAAAATCTGTCTTGAGCCCTTATCTGGGTGAGTCCATTTATCGCGATATGGGTAGACGTGTGGTGGCTGGTCAGAGATTACTCCAAGGAGCCCCAGATATCTTTTTGAATTATGGTTCCATGCAATTTGACGTAGATAAAAGCCAGGGATTTTATCTGCGTCAATTACGGGATATGAAGGGCGGTATATCGATTGGGGTAGGCGGAGTTTCCCTAAAGAATTTTGCAGACTATTCAAAATTGTACGGTTGGGCACTCGCTCTTGGACATGCTCGTTCTGGTGATGCAGCTGTAGTTGCAGGATATTGTGGTCTAGAAAAAGAGTTTGGCGTTGCTATGTACTCATTTGCTAGATCCTATGCAAAGCAAAATGAGCAAGATTTTGAGTTATTTCGTGAGGCGGTTAAAACTGGTAGATTGAAGGCGGCTAAGAAAAAACAGCCCCTTGAGGCCAAATAGAGGATAGTCATCAGAATGTCACTTTATTGGTAGATATTGTAAAGTCCCGAACTGTTTACTCGCTATTTTGATTCTATGAAAACTTTATGCCTTTTTAAGACCGCTGCCTTTATTTTCCTTGGATCTATTGCAGCATTTGTTCAGGCTGCGGCAATTTATCCCATTGATCAGGCCTCTATATTGGCAGGCTCTAAGTTTGATATCAAAATTGAATTCAACGCAGTGATCAATCCTGAAGCAGCTGTAATCGAGTTGAACGGGGCGCCCATTGGTAAAGCTCTAAGCGCTAAACCAGAGTTTATTGCCAATGAAAATGGTAAGGGTAGCTCCATTCTTTTTAGGGATGTGCAGCTATCTAAATCTGGAAAATATCAAATTGTGGCTCGGTCACCGCAAGAGCGCTTACAAGTCACTTGGGATGTATACAGCAGTGGCCCACGTCGCGTTAAGAATGTCATTCTATTTATAGGTGATGGTATGACGATTGCTAACCGCACAACTGCTAGGGTGTTATCAAAAGGAATTCAAGAGGGGAAGTATCAGGGTAGATTGGCATTTGATGATATGCCTAGTACGGCAATGATTGGTACATCGGGATCTGATTCTCTCATCACAGACTCTGCGAATTCAATGAGTGCATACACAACCGGTCATAAGACAGCAGTGAATGCTATGGGGGTTTATGTATCCCGTGCTAATGACAATTTCTCGCACCCTAAAGTGGAAACAATTGCCGAATTAATAAAGCGCAATACCAAAATGGCAGTGGGTATTGTTTCGGATGCTGAGCTAGAGGATGCGACACCAGGGGCAATGGTTGCTCACACAAGGCGCAGGGCAGATAAACAATATATTGCAGATCAGCTTTTATCCAGTGGAGCAGAGGTGATCCTTGGTGGGGGCTCAGCTTATTTTTACCCCCAATCTTCCAAGGGCTCAAAACGCAAGGATGAGAAGAATCTGGTGGAAGGTTTTAAGTCTGAGGGCTATCAACTCGCCTTCACTAAACAAGAGCTTGCAACTGCTGCGCAAAATAAAAATACGAAAAAATTATTTGGCGTTTTTCATCCCGATAATATGGATGGCTCTCTAGATCGTCTGTACCTCAAAAAGAATACTGTTGAACAATACCCCAATCAACCAGATTTGACGGAAATGACCCAGTCAGCTATTGATGTACTCTCTAGAAATCCCGATGGATTTTTCTTAATGGTAGAGGCGGCTTTAATAGATAAGTTCAATCACCCTCTGGATTGGGAACGTGCTGCATTTGATACCATCATGTTGAGCAATGCTGTGCAAATTGCCAAAGACTTTGCTAAGACTCACCCTGATACTTTGATCATTGTGACCCCTGATCACACCCACAGTGGATCTATTAGTGGGGTAGTGCATGATGAAAGGCCAGGTCCGTTACGCGAAAAAGTCGGTACTTATGCTGAAGCCGGTTATCCAAACTACCCAAAAGCAGATATTCAGGGTTATCCAAACAAGATCAATGTATCTAAGCGAATCGCCTTCTTTTATGGAAGCTATCCTGATCATTATGAAACGATGCATCCTAAACTCGATGGCACTTTTGTTCCGGCAATCAAGGATAACTCTGGTAAGTACGTTGCTAATCCAAAATACATTCAATTGCAGGAAGATGCTATTCATGTGGGCGGTAATTTGCCGTCACATCAAGAGTCTGGTGTGCATACAGCAGATGATGCTGTTCTAAATGCCATGGGTCCAGGATCAGAAAAATTCAAAGGCTTTATGGATAACACAGAGGTGTTTAAGATCATGGTGCAATCCTTGGGCTTAGGATCAAAATAATTCAGGATTGCAGTTGCTATGGAATTCATTAACAACATTAATTATGGATCCCTAACTGATACTGGAGTTAGTCTTTGTACAGCTTTTGTTTTGGGTGGTTTAATTGGTCTAGAACGTCAATACCGCCAACGAACTGCAGGCTTAAGAACCAATATCCTGGTTGCAATCGGTGCTGCAATTTTTGTTGATGCTGGCAATCGCTTAACTGGCCATGATGGGGCTGTTCATATCATGGCTTATGTCGTTTCTGGTATTGGATTTTTGGGTGCGGGCGTCATCATGCGGGAAGAGGGGAATGTGAGAGGCATTAATACGGCTGCTACCTTGTGGGCTTCAGGAGCAGTGGGTGCTTGTGCTGGTGCAGATTTGATACTTGAGGCTGGATTAGCAACAGTATTTGTCTTGGCAGCCAATACACTTTTGCGACCTGTCGTTACTTTTATTAACCGCCAACCTCTTGATACTATTTCGGTTGAAGTAACTAATTCGGTATACATCATTACTCCTAAGCATGCTCAAAAGTACGCCTTGAAGCAATTTATTAACACGCTTGAAGAGGCGGGCTATCAAACCCAAGATATAAAAGTGCATCAGTTTGGAAGCGACGATGTTGAGATACAGGCTGTATTAACGGCATCTGCTGTTGATGGTGATGCGATGGATCAGTTAATTGCAAAAATTGCTAATCAAGATTATGTCAATCAGGTATTTTGGAGTCCTAGTACAACAGATTAAGGCAGTTGATTTCAGTGACATATTGCTGAAATATTTTTGGTTCAGTATTGTTTCGTGAACAAGACTATCAACCATCTGCAGGCAGTGCTTACCTGCCCATATTGCCAGGCAACTGAAATTATTAATCCTGATATTGGTGCTCAGCACTTATATCGTTGCCGTTCCTGTAGTGCTATCTTGAAGCCAAAGTCCGGTGATTGCTGTATTTTGTGCAGTTTTGCTAACCGTGATTGCTCGAGCTCAGAGCAAAACTTGGCAGTCTAGCCCCAAGCTGGCACCCTTAGCCGCACAGGCTTGCTGTTGATTTCATGAAGATGTCATGGTTTTTACATAAAATAGACACAATTGATACAGCATTCCATTTTTGGGGAATATTTTGGCCAGTAATCCGGTAGATTCTTTAGTAAATTCAGCAGACCTTGTTGCTGCAGTTGACTTGGGATCGAATAGTTTTCGAATGCTGGTCGCCCAAACAGCAATTACTCCTTCCGGCACTCAGTTACGTCCTATAGATACATTGCGTGAGACAGTCCGTTTAGCTGCCGGTCTTACTGAAAATAAATTACTTGGTAACGATGCTTACCAGCGGGGATTAACAGCTATTCGGCGTTTCGGAGAACGTATTCGAGGATTTAACTCTGTTAACGTTCGGGCTGTAGCAACTAATACATTGCGTGTTGCCAAAAATTCTCAACAATTTATTGAGGATGCACAAAAGGCTTTGGGATTTCCGATTGAGGTAATTGCCGGAGTGGAAGAGGCGCGTCTGATTTATATCGGAGCGGCACATGAGGTTCCCGCCGTTCAAGGCAACAGACTCGTCGTTGATATTGGTGGTGGCTCTACAGAATTCATTATTGGTAAAGGTTACGAGCCAAAGTTAATGGAAAGTCTCTATATAGGCTGCGTCTCTCATAGTCTGCGCTTTTTCCCAAAGGGAAGTATTGATGCACATGCATTTAAAGAGGCAGAGCTCGCAGCGCGGCGTGAGATACAAGTTATCTCCGGCGCATATTTAAAAAGCGGTTGGAACCAGGTTATTGGTTCGTCAGGAACGGCAAGGGCATTAGCGGATTTGATTGGTAATAATAGCCTTAACGGCCATAGCGGAAATGGACTGATTACCCGTGAAGGCTTGAAGAATCTCAAAAAACACTTACTTAAATATGAACATATAAATCAAGTCGAGCTCATTGGCCTCAAGGATGATAGAAGGGCAGTATGGCCAGGAGGCTTAGCTATTATGCTTGCTGCGTTCGATGAGCTGGGTATTGAAGAGATGGAAGTAACAGACGCTGCATTACGAAGTGGTGTTTTATATGATTTGCTTGGACGTTCGCAGCATCACGATATGCGCTATGTGACTGTTGAGCAATTTATGCAGCGCTATGCAGTTGATCGAGAGCAAGCCGATAGAGTGGGTAAGTTGGCTACTGACTTTCTACAGCAATTACCAAAGCCTGAGGCGGAGAATAGGGCCGACAATGTCGCTCTACTGCAGTGGGCCGCGAATCTTCATGAAGTTGGTTTATCGATTTCACATAACAGCTATCACAAGCATTCTGCCTATATCGCAGGAAATGCGGATATGCCTGGCTTTTCCAAGAATGATCAAGCTAGACTAGCAGCACTTTTAATTGGGCATACTGGTAAGTTGGGTAAGCTCGCCAATAATCATAGTTTTGAAGATTGGCGCATGCTCTTTTGTCTGCGTTTAGCTCAGGTGCTCTGTCGTGGACGTAATGACACCAACTTTCCGATAGTAAAAGTTTCAGAGCGTGACGGCTCATATTTAGTGAGTCTTTCTAAAGAATGGGCAGCAGAACATCCCCTCACTGAATTTAGCCTTTTAAAAGAAGCTGCAGAGTGGGAAAGGGTGGGGCGCTCTTACCAAGTCAGCTTTAAGTGAATGTATAAGGCAGAATATAAAAAGCCACTTCAAACGAAGTGGCTTTTTATTTCAGACTAGAGGCTTAAGAATTAAAGACCTAAGAAATGCTTTGCGTAACGTGGGTTAATTTCGGAAAGTCGAAGCATCGTCAACAAATCAGCAGTATTAAAGTCTGGATCCCAGGCAGGAGCGCTACAAATCTTTGCTCCTAGCTTAAGGTAGCCCTTAATCAGCGGAGGCGGCTGCACATCTAGACCACCGTTTAACTTTTCCAAAGGCAAGGGAAGGCGTGGGAAGGCATGGAACTCAGTTGGCGCCATTTGATCATTGCCTAAGGAGTTATATAGGCTTGCTGCAAAATGTCCACCGTCAGCCATCGGAATACTGGCGCAACCGAGCATGATTTCATAACCATTCTTCTGCATATATTGAGCTAAGCCACTCCACAAGGCCATAATGACTGCACCTGAGCGATAGTCTTGGTGAACACATGATCTACCTAACTCAACCAATTTGGGGCGAAGGTGATCAATGCGGGATAGGTCAAACTCAGAATCAGAGTAGAGGCGGCCGATTTCTAGCGCTTTATGTGGAGGTAATACACGGTATGTGCCAACCACTTTTAGACTATCTTGATCGCGAATTAATAAATGATCACAGTAGGAGTCGAATTCATCAACATCTAAGCATTCAGCATTCTTGGGGAGGTTAGCGCCCATTTCCTCAGCGAATACTTTATAACGTAGTCTTTGCGCTTCTTTAACTTCGCCCGGGGTGCTTGCCCAAACAATTTGAAAAGTAGGTTTTTTGGGCTTATCTACCTGCGCTGTAGGGAGCACATCCACTTCTCGCAGTTCTGCTCTTGTTTTGGCCGCAAATGAATACCCAAATAGTTTTTTGGCTACTTTCTTGGAGAGTTTTTTTAATGCGCCTGGCTTCTTTCTTTTTAATTCTTTGACCTTCTTGGGGGCAAAAATCTCAAATGAGCCGATTGGGTTAGGAATATCTGACATAGCTAGCCTTAGTGGGTCGTAAATAACAATGGAATACAAACAGCAGCCCAAAGTAGGGCTGAAACAAGAAGTGCGAGCATCACTGCAGCACTACCAAAATCTTTTGCTCTTTTAGAGAGGTCGTGATGCTCAAAAGAGATGCGATCAATTGCCGCTTCTACACTGGAGTTTAATAATTCGATAACAAGAACCATGACTAGCGAAGAGACAAGCAATGCTTTCTCTACGAGTGTCACTGGCAGCAGAAAAGCAACAGGCGTTAACAAGGCAAATAAGGTAAGTTCTTGCCTAAACGCGCTCTCTTCCATGAAAGCGTAGACGAGACCGCACCATGAATTCTTCGCTGCATGCCATGCTCTAGTGAGACCTCGATTCCCTTTGTGTGGGTTTTGGTCTATGTGATACGGTGAATTCACAAAAGACTTTCTTTAAGCGAGGGCAGTGACATGCACTTTAGTGGTCGGCACCGGCTTAAGATGATTGGCAAATTGCTCAGAAGCGGCTCTCCATGAGAATTTCTCGGCATGTGCACGGGCTACCTCGCGAGGGATCTTCAGGGCTTGCATACAGGCTTCGCGCAAGTCTTCGTTCATCGCTCCTGATTTGGAGTCTCCTAGTACATCAATTGGACCGGTCACTGGGTAAGCTGCCACTGGAGTTCCGCAAGCCATTGCCTCAAGCAAGACTAGTCCAAAGGTGTCGGTTTTACTCGGAAATACAAACACGTCTGCAGCTGCATACACCTTAGCAAGTTCATGTTGGTCCAGAACTCCCAAATAGTTCACTTCTGGGTATTTTTCTTTTATGCCGGCCATTGCTGGTCCATCCCCTACCACCCACTTTGAGCCTGGTAAGTCGATTTCCAAAAATGCATTGATATTCTTTTCAACAGCAACACGTCCAACATATAAGAAGATGGGGTGAGCGGTATTTAATGCCTTTGAATCTTGCATCTTGAAAATATCTAAATCAACCCCTCTAGACCAGAGCACCACATTTTTTAGACCATATTTTTCAAGATCATTTTTGACAACAATCGTTGGAGCCATGACTGCCATCGATGGGCCGTGGAACCAGCGAATAAATGCATATGTGATCGCCAATGGAATGCCAGTGCGAGCTTTGACATATTCAGGAAAGCGCGTGTGGTAAGCGGTAGAAAAAGGTAAACGATTCTTTACTGCATAGGATCGTGCCGATAAACCCAATGGACCTTCAGTTGCAATATGCATAGCATCGGGTGCAAATTCTTTAATCCGACGAGCCACTTCTTTACCAGGAAAGAGTGAAAGGGCGATATCGGGGTAAGTAGGGCAAGGAATTGATTTAAAACCAGTTGGAGTAATCATTTCCACTTCATGCCCCATAGCAATGAGTTCTGCACGGGTTTGTTTAAGGGTGCGGACAACACCGTTTACCTGCGGATCCCATGCATCGGTGATGATCATAATTTTCATAGCACAGCCTCTTTTACGAGTGATTCGATAGCAGGTTGAAGGGTGATTTGAGGCGTCTCAATTGGTTCACCCTTGATATGTGTCCAATAAATAATTTTGAGTTCGCCAGTTTGTGTTTCGACAAGGGCAGAGAGACTTTCAACCCAATCGCCATCATTGCAATACAGTAGACCATCAATCTCTCGAATTTCAGCTTTGTGAATATGCCCGCAAACAACGCCATCACAGCCTCTTAATCGAGCTTCTCTGGCCATAATGTGCTCGAAGTCTGCGATGTAGCTGACGGCATTCTTTACTTGGTGTTTCAAATATTGAGATAAGGACCAATACTGCAATCCCATCTTGGCGCGAATCATATTGAAATAACGATTTACGTAAAGGATGAATGAATATAGGTTATCGCCAACATAAGCGAGCCATTTGGCGTATTGCATTACGCCATCGAACTGATCGCCATGTGTTACCCACAGCTTTCTACCATCTACGGTAGTATGTATTACTTCCTCAACCACCTTGACATCGCCAAAAGAAAGTCCAAAGAACTGTCTGGCGCTTTCATCATGATTACCGGGAACGTAGATGACTTCACTACCTTTGCGTGCTTTACGCAAGAGCTTTTGCACTACGTCGTTATGTGTTTGAGGCCAATAAAAAGACTTTTTTAGCCTCCAGCCATCAATAATGTCACCAACTAGGTAGAATTTATCTGCTTCGTTATGCTTGAGAAAATCGAGAAGGTAGTCCGCCTGACACCCTGATGTTCCCAGGTGTACGTCTGAAATCCAGATCGTTTTGTAATGCATCATGAATCCGTATTAAGCCAACGGAATATGAAAGCATCATGACTATTTCAAGTCATTTTTATGACGGTGCAGATATTCTTTGAATTTGTTTTATATTCTTAGGACATATGATTCAAAAACAGCCCTCAAAAGCCTCCCTATTACAATATGGGGCAATTGCATGGTCATGGACGCAGGTATGGGCCCATGTCATTAGTGGATTATTAATACTATCTTTTCAGTTTCCATTTGCTACTCAGAAAACTAAAAATAGACTGATTCAGAATTGGTCAATTAGGCTATTAGCAATTTTTGGTATTGAGTTAAGGTTGACGAACTCAAATATCCTTCCGGTAACCCCATACCTTTTGGCTTCAAACCACATCTCTTGGATGGATATCCACGCTATTAATGCATTTAAGCCCATTCGCTTTGTGGCGAAGTCGGATGTAGAGGGATGGCCAGTATTTGGTTGGATGGCAAAGCAGCTGGGCACGGTATTCATCAAGAGGGATAACGCTCGCCATGGAAAACATATTGCTAGCGAGGTAGCAAAGGTTCTTGAAGCGCAGTCTGTCTGTATTTTTCCAGAGGGTACTTCGACAATAGGCGAGAGTGTTTTGCCTTTCAAGCCTAATTTATTTGAATCCGCGGTGATTGCCAAGGCACCAGTCTATTCGCTGGCAATGTCTTATAGGTCTTCAGCATCAGGTGAGCGAACTGAAGTAGCAGCATTTGTGGGTGAAATGGGGCTACTTGAGTCTATGGCCTTGATCTTGAGGGATCGAAAATTGATTGTAGAGCTAGCCTTTTTGCCGCCCTCAGGGGCTAGTCCAGAGGCATCTCAGGACCGTAAGTGGCTCGCATTACATAGCCAAGAAGTAATCTCTGCTTATTTAAAGGGTAATCAGCGTTTGATTTAATAAATGTGTCATCATTTCTAGATATAAACATGTTTAAGGAGTGAAAAAAAATGACATCTAAGCATGCAGAAATGGCTGAATGGTATCGCCGTGCTCAAGAAGAGATTCTTGACAGCATGGATGAAGAGCTTGAAATGGAGCTTGATGACGACCGCCTGTCACAAGATGGTGATAGTGACTCTTCAGTTCCCCGTAATGTCTACTTTAAAGAACTATTCCGCTTACAAGGAGAGCTTGTAAAGCTGCAAGATTGGGTTGTTGCCAATAAGGTCAAGGTTGCAGTTCTATTTGAAGGTCGTGACTCTGCAGGTAAGGGCGGTGCTATTAAGCGCATTACTCAGCGTCTTAATCCCCGTGTTTGTAAGGTAGTTGCCTTACCAGCTCCTAACGAGCGAGAAAGAACACAGTGGTACTTTCAGCGCTACATTTCCCAGCTACCTGCTGGCGGTGAAATAGTGCTCTTTGACCGTAGTTGGTACAACAGGGCGGGTGTTGAGAAGGTGATGGGGTTTTGTACCGATCATGAGTACGAAGAATTTTTGAGAACCGTTCCAGATCTAGAGCGCATGATGATTAGCTCAGGGATCATTCTCATTAAGTATTGGTTCTCTATTTCTGATGAGGAGCAATACAACCGCTTCATGATGCGTATTCATGATCCTCTAAAGCAGTGGAAACTTAGTCCAATGGACTTAGAGGCTCGTCGTTTGTGGGAGGCCTACACAAAAGCCAAGGAAACTATGCTGGAGCGCACGCATATTCCTGAGGCACCTTGGTGGGTTGTAGCAGCTAATGACAAGAAAAAAGCACGCTTGAATTGCATTAACCACTTATTGAGTCAAATTCCTTATCAAGAAATTGACCACTCTACCATTACATTACCTGAGCGTGTTCATAATCCAGACTATCTGCGTGGGCCGGTACCGCCAGAAATGTATGTGCCCGAAGTATTCTAAAAGTTTATTTTTCGAGCTGAGATAATTTACCACTCCATTTAAAGGCGATATTCGTATCAGCCATAAGCAAGCTTTTATCTTTGCCTGGATAGGAAACTCTGGATAAAAGATCTTGAATTATATTGATATGGGCTACTTTTTTATCGTCTGCCTTCAGAATAATCCAAGGCGCATCTTCAGTGCTAGTTTTTTGTAGCATATCGTTTCTACATTTGCTATAGGCGTTCCATTTTTTCTGCGCTTGTTGATCAATCGGGCTGATCTTCCATTGTTTCAGGGGATCTTTAGCTCTATCGGCAAGACGAACTGCCTGCTCCTTTTTGGAGATATCCAAATAGTATTTCAGAATAGTCATACCTGAGCTGACCAAGATAGACTCAAACTCATTTACGGAGTCCATAAAGTTTACGTATTGCGACTTGGTGCAGAAATTCATTACCACTTCAACACCAGCACGGTTGTACCAGCTTCGATTGAAGAGAACAAACTCACCTTTTTTTGGTAGTTCGGCGACATACCTTTGAAAATACCATTCATTTGCTTCAGCATCAGATGGCTTACCCAGAGCAACCACGCGGGTCTCTCGCGGGCTTAAGTGTTGGGTAATCACTTTAATGGTGCCATCTTTACCGGCCGTATCGCGTCCTTCAAGAATGACCAGTATCTGATCACCTTTACCGATCAGACTATTTTGTAGTTTTACTAACTCAATTTGCAATAAGCGAAGTTGCTCTTCGTAGCTTGGTTGTCCTGGCTTGTCTTTACCTTTTTGCCCCATCAGCTTACTTCGTTTGCATCAGCTGGCTTTGGGGCAGGTGCCTTTTTAGCGGGAGTCTTCTTGGCAGCAGTTTTCTTTGCTGGAGTTTTCTTTGCAGGCGCTTTTTTGGCTGGCGCTTTCTTCGCAGCAACTTTCTTTGCTGGAGTTTTCTTGGTGGCTACTTTTTTATCCAGCTTATCTAAAGCATTTGCAAGCTTATCAATGAGTTTTTCTCTATCTGACTCTAATTTATCGAGCTTCTTTAACAGCTGCTTCACTAATTTCTTTTGGCTCATGCTCATTCCCTAGTTGACTTGAAGATTTTGTGTTTTGACTTATCTCCAATTGATCCTACGTTCAATTCTATTGAAATTCAAGCATATGTGACACTTATATGTCATTTATGTGACAAGGATTGGCATGCAAATGAAATATATATTTCTATATAATTGGAAATATGAAAAATACTGATGCCATTAAAGCCTTCTTGGCCCTGGGTCAAGAAACCCGCTTGAATATCTTTCGCTTGGTATTGCGGTATTTGGCATTAACTCAGGAGCAGCTTTTGCAGCTGTCATTGGGCCGCTCGTTGAGGTGCCGATCATGGTGGGGTTGGTTTCAGTTGCGCTATGGATTAAAGGCCGTTTTTTCACCCCAAATGCCAATACAAAATAAATGATATTAATCAGGGTAAACCCTTGACTTTTGCAGAATTAAAGAATATAGTAATGTCTCGCTAAGGGTTCGCCCGCAGCATTAAAGAGCGTACGGACGTAAAGTTTTACCGCAGATGTGGAGACTGTTAGTACGCTCTTTAAAAGACATCAATCGCAGTAGTGGGGCAATCAAGTTGTCTAATGGATGAAATCCAGTCACTACAGCAAAAAAATCAACATATCAGAATTAAATAACACTGTGAAAACAGAAGCAGGGTCTCTGCTCATCCACTTTTTTTCAAAGCGATGAAAATCAGAATTCTGTAACGCGTGTTTTCTTTAAAACCCAGCCAGCTTCTCCCGCCTGGAGTTTATATTGAACCTGTCTGTAGGAATGCAATCCGCCCTTGCCAAGAGGAAATCTTCTTTCTAAGGAGCTCTCTACTACGGCAAATTCATCATGCCCTATGTAGCCATTCATGAGCACTGGATCATCGGAAAGTGGTGACATATAAATGGGCGTAAGAGATTGATTTTTATTTGAAGCAAAGGCAAACAAAGAGCCGTTGGCACGCACATCACTCGTATTGACGTAAATATAGACCTCTGGGAAGCCATCAGCATTTAAATCGGCAATCTCAGCACCAGTGACTTTGCCAGCAATGGCTACTGAAACGGGGGCATTCTCGCCTTTTAAGCCTTTGGGTTTAAGGAGAACTGCATTTCCCTTATTTGTATTAGGACTGCTGATCTCAATAAAAAGCCCTTGATACGACAACGAGCTGGAGAAGGGTGTATTGGCATTACTAAATTGCGTGGGTGCTCCAAAAGAATGGGTTTGGGCATTGATATTTAATGCAATACCCAAATTAAATCCAAGGGTAAGCACAATTGAGGAGATAAAAAAAAGATACTTCACGGCTTAACGTTTTAAGCAAATAGCAAGACTAGGTTTAATGCCATCTAGGCAGGCATTTGCATCGGCATCATTCATGACGGCATTGCGGTAGCCAACATAATATAAAGACCAGATGGCGTAACAGCGTGCCTCAATTTCATCATATCCAAAGTGGGCAAGAGCATCTGCAATGGGTTTAAGTATTTGCATTAACTGTTCAATGATCTGCACCTCATATTTGCAGGACCATTTCCATCCAAAAGCTGCACCTTCTTTGCGAATACTTTTTATATCAATATCTTGCGCATACAGATGCAGTAGATATTGCTCAATGAAGGCGAGGGCGCTTTGATGGAAGGCACTTTCAAATGGCTCAATACCATTAATCAACTCCTGATTCACAATCAAGATCACTTCTGCCAGTAAATCATGCTTATCAACCCCCAAGCGATATACCTGCATTGGGCTAATGCCAGCTTCCTTGGCAATCTCACGAATGCCAACGGCCTCATACCCGCGATTAGCAAAGAGGCGATGGGCGATCTTGATGACCTGAACCAAGCGCTCTTGTGCTTTATCGCTTATTGGCTTACTGAGAACCTGATTCATGACAATGTTTACTTATGTATATGTAATAAATGTAGGTATATTTGATAACATGTTAACAACAAATGAACACCATTCAAAAGTTTCTTTTCTGCTCAATAGCAATTCTTGGCTTAGCCTCTTGCACCACTTACCGCTATGAATACACAGCGCCACCCACAGAGTCTGGCAAAACCTGCGCAGTGCAGTGCATGAATACCAAAAATGTTTGTTATGGCGGCGCGCAATCGCAAGCTCAAAACAACATGATGTATTGCCAACAGCAAAATAACTTTAATTATCAAGCTTGCGTGAATAGAGCACAGAGTCATGACGATGTAAAAAAATGTCACCCTAATGCTCAATACTGTTCAGCCAATCCAAATTACTGGAATTGTGATGAATCGTACAGACAATGTTTCTCCGCATGCGGTGGAATGGTACATATGTACAAAAACGATTAATATTTTGGGAATTTGTAGCTCATATATTCTTTTACGTCATGTATATTTTCCTTGGTGTTATCAATCCGGGTTAGTGGAATTGCAAATGCACAATCATCATGTATTGACTGCACAAGTTCATGCGCAACTCATTTTGAATCTACAAATTAAGGCAACCATAGGAAATATTGATTTCGCCGCTACGGTATCCACAGGTGATATAGTTAAGTCTAAAATCGACAACCACAACTGCCCTTACTCCACCTCGGATTTACACGGTCTCTCTTTAATCAATTTGAATCCCAACTCAAAATACAGTCGGTCTGTAAAGTTTCTTTATTTTAAATATTGCTGAGATGTATCCAATCAAAAAGATAGCGGTCAAAATCCTAGCTTTTACTTTTGGCACATTATTAATTGTCAATAGTGTATTAGCGATTGATTTGAAAGATCCACTTCCGCCTGCTGGAGTGAGCTTTAAGTACGACATTTTCTACAAGGGCGATAAAGTCGGAGAGCACCAGCTCAAACTAGTGCCTGATGGCGATCTCTTTCGTTTAGATCACGTTCGTGAAATTGAAGTCAAAGTGATGTTTGTCTCTGCCTTCACCGAGAAGCATCGTTCTACGGAGTGGTGGACTAAAGGTCCCCATCTCAATAAACTCAATGCCAAGACGCAAATCAATGGCAAAGAAGTTGATATAGCTGGGCAAGTGTCTCCTAGTGGCCTCTTATTCAAGGTCGGCGACCAAGAAGAGGTAGCGCCTTTAGATGCAATCACCTTAGACAGTTACTGGGTGGCTAACGCACCAAAACATCCAATAGTCATCGACGTTTCTCAGGGCAAGATCCTGAAAACTTCTAGCAAGACTTTGCCAGATGGATCCATTGAGCTCTCTGGCGATGGCTTTCAGGGAAAGTTTATCTATGAGGGAGATTTTCTCTCGGTAGGGGAATTAACTCGTAACGGCAATACCGTGGTGTATAAAAAATCCTTAGTCAAATAAGCCCTCACTTTCCAAATAAGGCCTTAGTTGCTTTAGCGTCGACCACATTGTCATATTTATTGGTAAAACACTTTTTCTGCTTGGTCTCGCAGTGCAGGCCGCCCGTCATAGTAAAACTCGTAGCATCAAAGTCTTGGATGCCTACTGCACGAATTTGATCCATCAAGTTTTTAGAAGCTTTTTTACCTAGCTCCATTTGAGTAATGGCAACAGAAACACCTTGCTCATCTGCACAAAAACCACTTTTCTTATCACAAAGAACCCCGCCAGGTCTTGGGTAGGTGATTGCGCTGCTTGGCTTTGAATCAGCATAAGATTGATTGTTTAAAGCTAATAATGCTACTCCCAGAAGGGTGTATATAAATCGGTATTTCATTGGAGAGGACCCTTTTAGGCTGCGTGTATCTATACAGAATGCTAACATTAGTGTCACATAAGAAGTGCTTTTTGAGCTTCAAATTTGTGGCACTCTTAATTCGCTGGAATCAAAATGCAAATTGAAAAAATCCTTGGTGGTTTAAGTTTAGTTTTCGGTGTAATCGCCTGTTCAACCCCGCAAAGTGAGTTTGGTGTCTATCAACAATCAGATGGAACGATTGGTGTTCATGCTCCCAAGACTGCTAAAGAATCTGAGGCGCAAGAAGTAGCTCTGGCCGAATGTAAAAAGTTGGGTAAAAGAACAGTGACGATTCTAGAGAGTAGAAAAACGGTCAATGACCGTTTTCCCTTAACTTATATCTATCTTTGTAGATAGTGGCGGGTAGTAATTCCACCATTCATTAGTGCGAAATTAGCTGAGTAACCACTTCTTAATCGACTTATTAACACACATTGCATCTAAAGCAAGGCCGAAGAACTCGGAACCATTAGTAACCATGCTTTCGATCGCTTCCACTTTGCCCGACTTGATGCCTCGCAAATAGGTTGCAGCGCGGTAACGCAAGAAGTGCTCAGTTTCACCCTCTTCATTCTCGGTTGGGCAGATCTCTAGGCTGCCATAGCGAGTTTCTGGATTGATGTTCAGAACTGCAAGGCTTAAGGCGCCAACCAATTTCTCGGGCACTGGAATCGGGACATAAGAGTAGAGGGAGATCAGCATTTCTTCTTCATCCACTTCAATGATGTGATCAATGTCTAGTACATCTTTTTCAGTCAACTCAGTCTCACCAGAGTCACCGCCACCAAAAGTGGATTCAAACTGCAAGATGGCAGTGTTACTTCCTTTGGAGATTTCGATCATGTCAGGGTAGCCAAGCAAGCCTTTCCACCAGTACATCAACGAGAAGGTGCATGGTTTAACTTCAACCAAGCCCTTGCTAGTGGACTTTGCAAAATACAGTCCGTAAAACTCATCATCTTGCTCGAGACCGTATTGGTCAACTTTTGATGATTTAGGTGAGGTTGGCTTTACAGATTTCTTGGAAGCCTTCTTAGTTACTTTCTTCGCTACTGGCTTTTTGGCCGCAGGTTTCTTTACTGCTGTTTTCTTCACTGCAGATTTTTTCACTACCTTTTTGACTGTCTTTTTGCTTGCTACTTTTTTAGCGGCAACTTGCTTGACGGCTTTCTTTGTAGGGGCTTTTGATACCACCTTGGTAGCTACTTTCTTTTTTGCTGGAGACTTCTTTGTAGCCATGGTCTATTACCCTTCTTTTGGTAGTTATTGTGCTTACTGCACTTGTTGATATTACTGCAAATTTCTACAGGAATACGCCTTTCTTATATGGGGTTTGTCCTTCTTGTTACAAGAGAGGTCAGACAAATAAAGATAGGAGTGGGCGTTATGGTTAGAGGTACCTAGCCTTCACTAATTGCACATATACGATTTAGAATGGGCGGGTGAATAGAACCCTCAAGATTTTCCTCATTGCCATCACTACCCTCTTTCTTATAGCAGGGCTGGGCGCCTGGTATGTAACATCTTTTATTAATCCCACTCAGCTAACTAAGTTACTAAGCTCTTCGATTAAAGAATCCACTGGACGAGATCTCAAAATTACCGGGCCAGTAAGTCTGAGTATTTTTCCGGGTATTAGCGTTAAGGCTGAACGGGTCTCTTTGAGTAATGCATCATGGGCGAGCGATCCTAACTTTTTAACGCTTAAGCAAATTGAGCTCGACATTAAGTTATTACCGCTATTAAAGGGTAGTGTTGAAATCAGCGGAATCGGCCTGCAGGGATTGGAATTAAATTTGCAAACCAACAAAGCCGGAGAGGGCAATTGGAACTTGACCCCTCCAGTATTGGTGGGAGGTAATTCAAACAGGCAGGCTGGATCCACTTCTAATAACTCTGCCGACAGCGCTTCTGATAGCGCCTTTTTTGCATTCAAGACCTTGGACGTTGTTGAGGCCCGCATTAATTACCAAGATGACAAGCAAGCAGTAAAAGCAATCTATCTTCCTAAATTAGCCTTTGCTGCTATTGATGGCAAGTCCTCGATTCTGGCTGATGTTCAATATGCCAACTACACCCTCAATCTCAAAGGTACAACGGGTTCTCTGCGTAACGCATACTTTGCTTGGAATCAGACCCCTGTAAAAATGGATCTTGATCTCAATCTCACCTTGAACGGAAAGTCACTCGCTATTACGGGCGAGATAGACAAGAAGCCTCAGGCATTAGCACAATTTAATATTGATCTGAACTCTAAATCCTTTGATCTGACCCCTTTGGTCGGGTCGGCTGCAATTGCTGGCGCAGTAAGTAAGGAAGCCCCTTTAGCTCCTTCAGCTCCACACAAATCTCAAGGCAAGTACTTTTTCTCAGATGATGCCTTACCATTTGATCTATTGCCTTTGGCTGATGGCACTATCACTATCAATATCGCTCAGCTTGGGATGTTCGATCAAGTCCCGTTGACGAATTTCAAAACTACGCTGCAATTTAAGAAAGATCGAATCGACGCAAATAATTTCAGTTTTAATGTCGGTAAGGGAAGCGCTCAGGCCCAGTTATCTATTTCTGAATTTAGTAGCTCTGCACCTAAAATTTCCACGAAGGGAATGGCTAAGGACTTTACTCTAGAGCAAATCATTGCTTCTGGAGATTCAGGTGCAAGAGTTACTGGCGGTGCCACGCAGATTGCTTGGAATTTAAAGGGATCAGGTCTCAGTCAGCATCAATTTGCAAGTCGGGCTTCTGGAGCTATACAGATTTCAGTAGGGCAGGGCAAGATAGATTCAAAACTGATCAATAAGGGCGGAGACTTTGTGATTACAGTATTTGATGCTGTTAATCCGCTCTATAAAAAATCCACTCAAACCGTCTTGGAATGTGCGGTTGCCTATTTACCGGTTAACAGTGGCATGGTGAATATTAAGGATTCAGTTGGGCTTGTAACTGATCGCTTAGATATTGTTCTTTCTGGCTCCATTAATCTCAATAGTGAGGCTCTAGACATCAATATCAATCCAAGCGAAAAGTCAGGTTTAACGACAGGAGTGGATCTCGGGGGTCTTGTTAAAATTGAGGGATCTCTACAAAACCCGAAAGCCGGAGTCAATAAGGCCGGAGTTGTTAATAGTGCCGTATCTATTGGACTGGGCTTTTTAACTGGGGGGATTAGTATTGCTGCCGAAAATGCTAAATCTCTGACGACCAAGTCGCAGCCTTGTAAAGCAACACTGCATTCTTGGTCAGAGATTTATCCAGCAAGCAATTAAAGTCTGTTTCTTAGAAAACGAGGCCACTTACAAAGAGGCTGAATAGTGAAATAAAGATACTGGCAAAGAATGCGGTCCAGAAGCTAGAAATCGTAAAGCCGCTAACTACTGCTGAAACCAGCATTAATACCAAAGCATTTACTACGAGCAAGAAGAGGCCCATAGTTAAGACTGTTAATGGCAGTGTGAAAAGAACCAGTAAGGGTTTGACAACAGCATTGGCAAAACCCAAAATTAGAGCCGCAATGACCAGCGAACCACCATCTGCAAAGCGCAGGCCACTAAAGATATAGCTTGCAACCCAAAGGGATAAAGAAGTTAGGCCCCATTGGACTAGAAATAGCGTTAAGTTACTCATGAGTATTTCCTTAGATAGATTAACAGCGGCCTTTAGCCTATGGCTATATTAGCAGTTGATTAATAGTGTGGGGGGATTTCATCCTTAAGGCTGCCACCCCCACCTCCGGAGCTGCTGGCCTGTTCTTTAATGGCTTTGAGTTCACGATACAAAAATTCAATTTGTTGCTGCTGCTTATAAATAGTCTCATTCAGTTTCTCAATGAGGTCTTCTGTGAAGCTGAGTTTTATTTCGAGATTGGTAATGCGTTCTGCTGACATAGTTAAAAACCTTCTTACTCTAAAATGAGCTCAAAGCGCCCATCTTCCATTTCTGTTTTAGGTCGAATCCAAAAATCATGGGATTGCATGGACTCGTAAACATAGGCTGGCTCTAATGTTGCCTCTACATTAGCTAGGAAGACCACCTTATAAAAGCCACCTGTTTTAATGTGCTTGAGTTTGCTGCCTGGCTTAAAGAGGCCATCATCAGGGTCGGCCATTTTAGGTTTACTCATGTCAATAATGCGCTTTCTCGGTATGATCTAGCGATGGCAAATTCCATCCCATACTCCATTCTAGATATATCTCCAATTCCTGAGGGATTTACTGCTGCAGATGCATTACGCAACTCATTGGATGTGGCTCAGCATGCTGAAAAATGGGACTATACCCGTTACTGGGTGGCAGAGCATCATAATATGACTGGCAATGCAAGTTCTGCAACCGCTGTTCTCATTGGCTATATCGCTGGGGGTACTTCTCATATTCGAGTGGGTTCTGGCGGGGTGATGCTGCCTAACCATGCGCCCCTAGTCATTGCCGAGCAATTTGGCACTCTGGAGTCTTTATATCCTGGGCGGATTGAGCTTGGCTTGGGCAGGGCGCCTGGAACTGATCAAATGACAGCCAGAGCATTGCGCCGAGATCTATTAGGCAGTGATGATCGTTTTCCACACGATGTACGCGAGTTGCAGCATTACTTTGGCCCCCTGCAAGAAGGTCAATCTGTCAAAGCTATTCCAGGCATGGATACCAATGTTCCCATCTGGATTTTAGGATCTAGTCTCTATGGTGCTCAACTTGCAGCACACTTTAGCTTGCCTTATGCCTTTGCTTCCCACTTTGCACCTGAGCAGCTTTTGGAAGCCATGAAGATATATCGTGAGCTCTATAAACCATCAGCCGAACAATCCAAGCCTTATTGTGCATTTGTGATGAATGTCGTTGCGGCTGATACTGATGAAGAGGCCCAGTATCTCTTTACCACCCTGCAGCAGAACGTTGTCAGAATGCGTCGTAATACTCGCGGGCAATTACCGCCTCCAATCGCTGACATGAATGAATTTTGTGAACCCTATGAGCAAGTAGCAGCAGAGCACACGCTTCAGGTCTCCGTCGTAGGTTCATTGCAGACGATTCAAAAAGGCATGCGTCACTGGTTAGATTTAACGGGTGCCGATGAGCTTATTTTTACCGGCCAAATACATAACCATCAGGCACGCCTCAGATCTTTTGAGATTGCCGCACAGGCTGCGCAGGGTCTATCACTCTAGTGCTGTGTAGTCTGAAGTGATGAGTACGCGCTCTTTTGCGGCCTGATTGGTAAATCGAAGAACCTCATTATCTTTGCTGATTAGAGTACAAGGCTTTTCTGTGTAGGCAAGATCTAAAAAGACCTGATCGTCAGCGTCAGGGCAGACCCAAGGCGCTTTAGTTAATTCCTCGTCTGCAATGATTCTTGCTAAACCATGCCATTGGAGTGTTATTTGCTCTTGTTGCTCAGTACTTAATGCAAACAAGGGGCGCGCAATCACATCGTTAAATTCTGCTAATGTTTTTGGACTTGCAAGAGCATCAATCTTGCCATCGATCAGGGCTTGCTTTAAATGCAGCGCTCTAAAGTCATTAAAGACAAAGAGATCAAGCAATACATTGGTATCTAAAACAACAATCTTCATCGATATGTTTTATTGATTATTGCGCCAGATCTCGGGGGTAATAGTGACTTGGCCTTGATCAGATGAAACATAGACTTCAGCATCTTGAATATTCACATGGAGAACCATACTGCGTTCAACTAGCTTATTGAGTTCCTCAGCTTGCCCCGCTGGAATGGAAACCACTTGTAGGTTACGCGCACGAGTCAGTTTATTGGCAATGCCATCCCACCAGATTTTGCTAGTGTGGCCACCATAACAATAGACAATCACTTGATCAGCACGACCACAGGCCTTCAGAATACGGCGCTCGTCTGGCTGACCAATTTCAATCCACAGCTTGATTGCATCGGTGAGGTCTTTGATCCAAAGATCGGGCTCATCGGTGTCACTCAAACCCTTAGTGAACACCAAATCCTCATGGGCCTGCAGTGCAAAGGCGATGATACGGATCATCATGCGCTGCTCAGTTTCTGAGGGGTGCTTAGCAATGGTGAGGGAGTGACTGCCATAGTAATGACGGTCAGAATCGGCGACATGAAGGTCGGCTTTGTGGATAGTTGCGCGTAGAGCCATGACGCATTATCGCCTTTATACCCAGCTCACTACTGATAGCTGCTCCAGTTAACTGTATTAGCCACTATTAACCAGTATTATTTGGCTTATAGCGCTGCTTAATGCTCTGCTTATTGCTTTAAAAGGTCCTGCAAAAGCCTCAATTTACTGTGTATCGTAGAACTCCATGATCCGTATTACCGAACTGCGTTTACCGATTGACCATGCCCCCGAAGCTGTGGAGACGGCGATTTTGAAGCGCCTTAATTTGGCCCCAAAAGACTTGATTCAATTTCAGGTCTTCAAGCGTAGCTACGATGCCCGAAAAAATGTTGCACTTTCATTTATTTATACAGTCGATTTATCTGCAAAGAATGAAGAGCAGCTCCTAAAACAGTTTTCAGGAGATATCCATGTAAGGCCTTCTCCTGATACCGGTTATCACTTTGTCGCAAAAGCCCCTGAATCCATTGCCAATGGCAATGTATCTAGACCGGTTGTCGTTGGATTTGGTCCATGCGGAATTTTTGCAGCCCTAGTTTTAGCGCAAATGGGATTTAAGCCGATTGTTTTAGAGCGGGGCAAAAAAGTACGTGAACGTACTCAAGATACTTGGGGCTTATGGCGTAAAAACGTCCTCAATCCAGAATCCAATGTGCAATTTGGTGAGGGTGGTGCCGGTACGTTTTCAGATGGAAAGTTATATAGCCAAATTAAAGATCCCAAGTTCTATGGGCGCAAGGTGATTAATGAGTTTGTCAAAGCAGGTGCCCCAGAAGAAATCACCTATGTAGCTAAGCCGCATATCGGCACCTTCCGCCTAGTAGGCGTAGTTGAGAAGATGCGCCAAGAAATTATTGATCTAGGCGGCGAGATTCGATTCTCGCAAAAGGTGGTTGGTTTTGATATCAAGCACGAGCAAATTACTGGCGTCAAAATTGAAGGGCAGCCAGATCTTCCTGCTAGCCATGTGATCTTGGCGCTGGGGCATAGCGCGCGTGATACATTTGAAGCTCTGCATCATGCTGGCGTCTTCATGGAGTCGAAACCATTTTCAGTGGGATTTCGAATTGAACACCCACAGTCACTGATAGACAAGGCACGTCTCGGCCCTCATGCTGGTAACGAGTTGATCGGCGCTGCAGATTACAAGTTAGTCCATCATGCCAAAAATGGACGTGCGGTTTACAGTTTTTGTATGTGCCCAGGTGGCACAGTAGTAGCTGCTACCTCAGAACCCAATCGGGTTGTAACCAATGGCATGAGTCAGTATTCTCGTAATGAGCGTAATGCTAATGCCGGCATCGTTGTTGGCATTACTCCAGAAGATTATCCGGGTGGCCCGCTAGCAGGAATTGAATTTCAAAGAGCAATCGAGTCCAAGGCTTTTGAATTAGGTGGTAGAACTTACGAAGCTCCTGGTCAGCTCATCGGTGATTTCTTAGAAGGTAAACCTTCCACTGAGTTTGGCAGTGTCCTACCTTCCTATAAGCCAGGTGTTTACTTAACGGATCTTGCGGAAAGCTTACCTGCTTACGCCATTGAGGCGATACGGGAAGCGATCCCGGCCTTTGAAAAACAAATTAAAGGCTTCTCTATGAAGGATGCAGTCTTAACTGGTGTAGAGACTCGTACATCTTCTCCTTTGCGCATTACACGTGGCGCCAATTACCAGAGCCTCAATATCAAAGGTCTCTATCCAGCGGGTGAGGGTGCTGGCTATGCTGGTGGAATTTTGTCTGCAGGGGTTGATGGAATTAAAGTCGCAGAAGCGGTCGCGCTAGACTATTTATCGTAATAAGTCTTATTTTTATCCAGTAAGAGTTCTCTCCCGCCAGTTCAACATTTGAAGTCAGGAATCTATTAGTAAAGTTGACTTCCCGGTGCCGGCATGCCCTGCAAACAGGATGAGGCGGGGTGCAGAAGGGCTTTATTTGAAAACCATACATGCTGAGTCTTGCAGATATTGAGGGAAATATTTCCTCTTTTGGAGAAGTGACGATAATGTCGCCATGGCTTTAATCGTACTTACTGATGCAAAACTGGCTTTTGGCCACGTTGACCTCCTCGCAAACACCGCTTTTTCACTCGAATCGGGTGAGCGTGTTGGCTTAATTGGCCGCAATGGTACTGGCAAATCCTCCTTATTGAAGATATTGGCTGGCATAGAAAAAATGGATGACGGTCTGCTGCAGTATCAGCAAGGCTTACGCATTGCCTATGTCCCTCAAGAGCCTATCTTTGAAGCTGAAGAAACAGTCTTTGACGCAGTTTCCAAAGGTGTAGCCCAAGCGAAGGCCTTACGCGAAGAATATGAGGCTCTGAGCGTAGGCGAATGGGATGATGCTTCCCATCACCGCTTAGACGAAGTACAGTCCCAATTAGAGGCTCTAAGCGGCTGGAATTGGGAACAACGTGTTCATGAGACTTTAGATCGCTTGCATCTAGAGGCTGACTTAAAAATTAATACGCTTTCAGGCGGTACAAAAAAACGGGTTGCATTGGCGCGTGCCTTAGTAGAGATGCCTGATGTTCTTTTACTTGATGAGCCAACCAACCACTTGGATTTAGATTCGATTGCTTGGTTAGAAGAGCTGCTAAAAGAGTATCAAGGCTCAGTCATCCTCATTACCCATGATCGCGCCTTCTTAGATAATGTCTGCACCCAAATTGTGGAACTCGATCGCGGAATTCTACGTAGCTACCCCGGAAATTTCACCCAATACGAAGTTTTAAAAGAACAAGAGCTGAACTCCGAATCTTTAGCGAATGCTCGGGCAGATAAATTGCTGGCGCAAGAGGAGGTATGGATTCGTAAGGGTGTGGAAGCCCGCCGTACTCGTAGTGTTGCCAGAATCGCGCGCCTAGAAAAGTTACGTAGTAGCCGTGCTGAGCGCAGAGATGCGATGGGGCAAGTCAAGCTAGCAGTTTCTGCTGGCGATCGTAGTGGAAAGATTGTGGCTGATTTGCAAAATGTCAGTAAAACCTATGAGCGTCCGATTGTGAAAGATTTCACGGCGACCATTTTGCGTGGCGATAAGGTTGGCTTGCTAGGGCCCAATGGTGCTGGTAAGACAACCTTACTTAAATTGATTCTGGGAACCATTGCGCCTGACTCTGGTAGCGCAACTATGGGTACTCGCATCGAGGTCGCTTATTTTGATCAGATGCGTGAAGGCTTAGACCTCAACGCATCGCTCGAAGATTACATCAGTCCTGGTAGCGAGTGGATCGAAATCAATGGTAATAAAAAACACGTTAAGAGCTATTTAAGTGATTTCTTATTCGCTCCCGAGAGAACGAATTCTCCAGTAAGCACTCTGTCGGGTGGCGAACGCAATCGTCTGCTATTAGCCCGCTTATTTGCTCGTCCTGCAAATGTTTTGGTTTTAGATGAACCAACCAATGACTTGGATATTGACACCTTAGACTTGCTAGAGCAGCTGCTGCAAGACTATAAGGGTACTGTCTTCTTGGTAAGTCATGACCGTTACTTCCTAGATAACGTGGTTACCAGCATTATTGCCAATGAGGGTGATGGTTTTTGGCGCGAGTACGAGGGTGGCTACGAGGATTGGAAAATTCAGAAAGCGCGCTCAGATAAGATTCGAGCGACTAATGCAAAATCTGTCGATAAAGTAGAGACTAAATCAGAAGCTAAATCAGAAGCTAAGGCAGAAGCTAAAGCGGAGGTTAAGCCTTTTGCTAAAAGTAGTGTCCAAAAGCTCAATGGTAAAGAGCGTCAAGAGCTAGAAGCTTTGCCATTACAAATTGAAGCACTAGAAAAAGAGCAGGCCGATATTGGTATTGCGATGAGCAATCCAGATTTGTATAAAAATGAGCCAGAGTTGGCGGCCAGTATGCAGGCGCGCCTGAGTGAGATTACTGCTGATTTAGATCAAAAGCTGCAGCGTTGGGAGCAGCTTTTGAGTCGTTCAGAATCCTGATCATTTTCTAATCAGTTACGGCCCAATTACTTTAAGCGGGCCCGCAACTGGGAAATTTCATCGAGCAGGTCAAGCGCTAGGGCAACACCCGGCACATTCAACTCAAGATCGTGTGTGAGATGTGCAGCAGTTTTTGCTCTTCTCAAAGAATCGCCACTGAAGCGCCAATCTTGAGGGGATGATCCAGCAGGGCTCAGCACCCCTTCGGATACCCAAGTCATGATGAGATCTTCGGGTGTGCGTGAAGCATGCGAGAGTTCCACAATAGTCATGTGTACTTCATTCTCAACAACTTCGCCTTCAATCCAGGTGATATTAGTGATGTTGGTTTGTGTCATATCCATCATCCCTTCAAGTGAGTTCTAGGGTTGAAATCAAAAGCCTTTTCAAAGGTTTGATAGGCTTCTTTGTGTGCATCGGTGTCAGCTGGCGGCAGAGCAATTGAGGGCACTACATAGAGATCGCCTGGCTCTGCACTCGGAATGCCTTTGCCTTTGAGGCGCATCTTACGACCTGCAATAGTTCCTGCTGGAATCTTTAACTCCAAGGTGCTACCGGCAGGGGTTGGCACGTTGACGGTTGTCCCCAAAGCAGCTTCCCATGGCGCCAAAGGAATCTCGATAAAGACATCTTTGCCTTCAATGCGATAAATAGGGTTGGGATGAAAATCAATCTCAAGGTAAAGGTCGCCAGCAGGGCCCTCGCCAACACCAGGCCCACCTTGGCCGGAGAGGCGAAGATTTTGACCTGACTTAATTCCTTTGGGGATGCTGACATCTAACTTGCGTTCCTGGGTGCTGACGTGGCCACTGGCATCCTTTACCGGCATATGAAGAGCAATTGTCCGCTTGGCTCCGTTGTAGGCATCGGCTAGATCAATCAAAATTTTAGCGTGATGATCTTGGCCTTTAAAGTTCATGCCCTGACGAGGATTACCACCACGTCCACCTTGACGATGTTTACCTCTACCGAAAAGGGACTCAAAGAATTCGCTTTGATCACCTTCAAAGCCGCCGCCATAACCTGGGTGACCGCCACTAAAGCCGCCATCAGAATATTCAAAACCTTCATTCCAATTTGGAGGAGGGGTAAAGTCTTGACCGTTCTTCCAGTTCTCGCCAAAGCGGTCATAGGCAGCGCGTTTTTCGGTATCTTTTAAAACGGCATAAGCCTCGCCGATTTGTTTGAACTGCTCTTCAGCCCCAGCTTCTTTGTTTACGTCTGGATGATATTTGCGAGCAAGTTTGCGATAAGCTGATTTGATTTCAGCTTCAGAAGCGCCACGAGCGACGCCAAGAGTTTCGTAGTAATCCTTAAATTTCATAAGCCTGTTTCAGTTCGGTTTCTATCTGGGTTGAGCTAATAGGATTAATTTTACAGTTCTCTTAGCTCATTACCCCAATTTGCCAGGGTACAAATTCATAATCTCCCAATCCCAGAAGCTCGCTCTTGGAGGACTCACCTGAGGCTGTGCGTAGGAATAACTCAAAGATTCTTTGCCCCATCTCCTGAACGGAGACGGTGCCATCCAAAATTTCCCCGCAATTGATGTCCATATCTTCGGTAAGACGTTGATACATAGGCGTATTGGTAGCTAACTTGATGCAAGGGGCTGGCTTGGAGCCAAACATCGACCCGCGACCGGTGGTGAAGGCGATGAGATTAGCCCCTCCAGCGATCTGCCCGGTGGCAGACACGGGATCAAATCCCGGGGTATCCATAAATACAAAACCTTTGGTAGTAACAGGTTCAGCATATTTATAGACTTCCATAAGTGGCCCTGTACCACCTTTCATAGAGGATCCTAGGGATTTCTCAAAAATATTAGCTAGGCCGCCGATTTGATTTCCGGGGCTCACTTGCCCGTTAATTTGTACATCTCTGCCAACGGAGTATTCGTCTTTCCACCAACGAATACGCTTGATGAGTTTTTCGCCAACTGCTTGATTCGCCGCGCGGCGGGTAAGAGTATGTTCAACACCATAGATCTCTGGCGTTTCTGAAAGAATGCCTGTGCCACCATGACGAGACAAGATATCAATTGCCGCACCTAAAGCAGGATTCGCTGTAATGGAGGAAAAACCATCTGATCCACCACATTGCAAACCAACACATAAGTGACTAGCAGAAACAGTTTCACGTTTTGCTTTATTGGCCTCTGGAAGCAGTGCCTTGACTGCCTCTATTCCTGCTTCAATCGTTTTGCGTGTACCACCAGATTCTTGCATGATGAAGGTATGAAGATTGGTACCTGCAACCAGATCTTCTTGTTCCATCAATCCTTTGAGTTGATTGCGCTCGCAACCAAGACCAACAATGAGGGCGGCAGCTAGGTTTGGATGGCGCGCGTAGCCAGCCATGGTCCGGCGCAGCAACTCCATAGGCTCGCCACTCATTTCCATCCCGCATCCAATATCGTGACTAAAGGCCACTACACCATCGACATTCGGGAATTCTGTAAGGCGTTCAGGGGTAAACCAATCTGCGATTCTGTTAACAACAGTCGCTGAACAGTTCACAGTAGAAAGTATGCCAATAAAATTACGTGTTCCAACTTTGCCATTAGGTCTGACATAGCCTTGAAAAGTGGCGCGCTCTGATTCAGGCAAGAGTTGGGTTGGTTTATATTCGCTTGCGTAAGCATAGTCTCGATCAAATTCCCGAAACTCAGTATTGTGACTATGCACCATAGTGCCAGCTTCAATATCAACATTAGCAAATCCTACTGTCACGTTGTATTTGAGGATGGGCTCACCCTTCATAATTTTCTTGGCAGCAATTTTGTAACCGGCTGGTACCTGACTGCGGCTGATGAAATTTTCACTAGGGACTTCGGTACCAATGCCAAGGTCTACACGTGCAACCACAATATTGTCATTTGGATGCAGACGAATAATCGGGCCAGCAAGTTTTTTTCCTGAGGTTTCAATCATAGAAATCTTTCGAGGTATGTGTAGTTTTATCGAGTGACTACTTATTTAATATTGAGCACATCAAATGCCGCTTTTAATCTCCTAGAGTAGGAGTCAGATACTTCCTTAATTTGTTCTGGGGTCCACTTTCTAAATCCTTCCCCAGCCTTCATGCCGGTTTTACCTTCACTCATGAGTTGGGAAACCTTAGGTGGTATGGTAGTGATATTAGAAAGAGAGGGATAGATCTCTTTAGCTGCATTAACCATTCCATCCCAACCAGAGATTTCTTTTTGAGTCATGGGACCAACAGCAGCATAACGAAATCCAAAGCTATATTTAACAGCATCATCAATATCTTCCGGTGTTGCGATACCGTCTTGAATTAATGACAGCGCCTCTCTCATTAATGCGTGCTGAATACGATTAGCTAAAAATCCTGGGATATCTTTCTTGACCAGCACTGGCTTCTTATTGATTTCTTTGTATAGCTGGCATGCTTCTTGTGCAAATTTGATGTCTGTATTTTGTCCCATCACAACTTCTACTAATGGCACTACTTCTGCTGGCATGAAGTAGTGAGCACCCATCATGCGGTTAGCACTAGTTAAACCTTCAGCTATTTTGCTAATCGGGAAGCCTGAGCTATTGCTGCCAATAGGTATATGAAGTGGAACAACTTTATCTAGGTATTTAAATACTGCTTTTTTTAACTCTAGATTCTCAGCGACTGTTTCAATTACCCATGAGCAATTGCTCCAGTCCTGCCAACTTTCTAGAATACCGATGGCTTGCTGCTTCTTTATCTGAGCCGCGTCATTAAGAGCATTACCTCCATCCATCCCTATTTTCTTTGCAAGAGCAATCGCCTTATCTAAGCATGCATCAGCTTTTTCCACAGACCTTCCTAATATGATCACTGGAATGCTTTGAGCAATAAAGCCTGCTGCAATACCAGCAGCCATGATCCCGGTCCCAATAACAACTACTCTACTTTTCATTTTAGATCCTATACGGACAAGTAATAATTCCAACTGAAGAAGTCATACTAATAAAGTAATAAGACTACCATTAAATATGGTTTAATCATGTGAGAAGAAAAAATAACTTATCCGTATAACTAAAAATGAAATTTATAACAGGAGACTGCTTTCATGACCATGCATAACCCTTTCCAGCCCGTTGAGAAAATTAAAACAGAAGTTTTTTCGAGCATGCCCGAGAAATTTCGCAAAAAATCCCGCACAGGCTGGTCTGACCCAAATCGTCAAGGTGCAGAAGTGGAGTGCTTTTTAGAGGGCCCTTCATTCGACCGTGATGGTAATTTGTGGTTTGTTGACATTCCTTTTGGCCGTATTTTTCGCATCGATACTAAGGGTGAGTGGGAGCTTATTACGCAATACGATGGTTGGCCAAACGGCTTAAAGTTTCACAAAGATGGCCGCGCCTTTATTTGTGACTACAAAGCAGGCTTGATTGCACTAGATACCAAGACTGGAAAAATTGAAACAATATTGGGTTCAATGTACAGCGAAAACTTTAAGGGCCTGAATGATCTGCACTTCGCCTCTAATGGTGATTTATATTTTACTGATCAGGGGCAGACCGGTATCGCTGACCCAACGGGCCGCGTATTTAGATTGCGCGCTAATGGTCAATTAGATCGTTTAGTGCTCAATGTTCCGAGTCCTAATGGCATTACCTTGAATACTCAAGAGAAGCATGTATTTGTGGCGGCTACTAGATCTCAGCAAATTTGGAGATTGCCTTTGATGGCTGATGGTTCTGTTTCTAAGACTGGCGTAGCAATACAGTTAACAGGCGGTGTTGCAGGTCCCGATGGTATTGAGATGGACTCTGAGAATGGCCTCTTAGTATGTCACCTCGGTATTGGTATCTGGAGATTTGATAACAATATGCTACCAACTCATTTGATTTACTCTGAGAACTCACATCACCATCATTTGGCTAATATGTGTTTTGGTGGAGTTGATGGCAAAGATCTCTACATTACAGAGTCTTTGTCTGGGGATATTCTAAAAGCCCGCTTACCAGTCGCTGGTAAAAAAATGTTTGGACTTGCTTAAATTGAGTCAGCGATCTCCGCTATATAAATCTCTAGCAAAAACGCTAGAGCAACGAATTTATAGTGGTGATTGGCCTGTGGGATCGGTCTTGCCTGCCGAGGCAGATCTTTGTCGAGATTTTCAAGCTAGCCGGCATACATTGCGACATGCATTGCAAATTCTCGAATCTAATGGGCTGATTTATCGCCATCAAGGTGCCCCTACGAAAGTGGTTTCAAGGCAGCGCTTACGACGTTTCACTCAAAGCTACAACTCTCCGATCGATATCTTGAGTTACTCGCGTGACACCTATCGTCAGAATATAGTCGAAGAGTTTATAGAGTTAGATAAGTCCCTAAGTCAGATTGTCGGTGCGCCGATTGGATCCTCTTGGTATCACATTGGCGGAATTCGTAAGCGCCAACAAGCTGAAGAGGTGATTGCATGGACGGATATTTACATATTGCCTCAGTTTGCTTCTCTGACAATAGATCCAGAGCATACCCAGGTGATGGTATATGAGCAGATTGAGGAAAAATATGGCGCCCGCATCGAGAGAGCGGAAGTGGATGTATATGCCTCTCAAGTGTCGCCAGATATTGCTGAGAAACTTCACATCAAGCCTGAAACAGCTTGTCTAGTCATTATTCGGCGCTATTTTGATTATCAAGACAAATTATTTGAAGTCACGGTAACGCATCATCCAGAGAATAAATATGTCTACAGTATGGAATTTAAAGCGAGCTCAGAGGTTTAAATCACGATGAATTATTTATCCATAGCCGATGCTGAGCAATTTATCTCGAGTGCACTTCAATCAGTAAAAGTTCCTGTGCATGATGCAGATGTCACCGCAAATCTGATGGTGAAGTCTGATCTTGCTGGCGCTGACGGGCATGGCATTTTTCGCTTGCCGGCATACCTAAAAAGAATTCGAGCTGGTGGTATTAATTTGCAGCCAAATATTCATATTGAACGTGAACAGGGTGCTACAGCCTTGATCAATGGTGACAATGCATTAGGTCATTTAGTCATGAATAAAGCCGTTGATCTAGCAATTGAAAAAGTGAAGCAGCACAGCGTATGTTGGATAGGAAGTCATTATGGCAATCATTCAGGCGCTGCGTCAGTGTATGTTCGTAAATTAGCGGAGCATGGCTATATTGGTATCTACATGGCCGTTGGTAATGCAAATCATATGGCGCCATGGGGCGGAATTGATTTATTGCTTTCTACCAACCCCATAGCAATTGCAGTTCCGGCTGGAGATCATCCGATTGTGCTGTTAGATATAGCTACTACAGTAGCCGCATACGGAAAAGTTAAAGTGGCAGCACAGAAGGGCGAATCTATTCCTGAAGGCTGGATGATTGATCGTCAGGGTAATTCCATTACCGATCCTCAAAAATCTGCAGAAGGATCTTTATTGCCCATCGGAGGATATAAGGGGTATGGCCTTGCCGTGATGATTGGCTTATTGGCAGGCGCTCTTAATAATGCTGCCGTAGGTAAGGGGACAATTGACTTCAATGCCCATCACGACTTAATTACCAATACCGGTCAAACGATTATTGCTATTGATCCAACTGCATTTGGTGCTAAAGATGCCTTCATTGGGCGCGTTATTGATTTAGTTGAGGATCTAAAGAGCTCTTCAACATTACCTGGTGTCAAAGAAATTCGGGTTCCTGGTGATGGTGCTGCTAGGATCATGGCAGAAAGAATGCGTTTAGGTATACCTGTAGCGCCAGAACTATTGGACGCTTTAAATGCTTGCGCCAAGGAGTGCGGTATTGCACCATTGAATTTATAGATTACTGGAGGAGACAATATGTTTAAAAAATTAATAAAAAACATAGCAATAAGTGCGGTAGTAGTTCCAGTGTTGGCGGGCTCAGTTCTGGCCGCATACCCGGATAAACCAATCAAGATGTTGATTGGTTATGCGCCTGGTAGTTCAACAGATATTGTTGGCAGAATGATTGCTAATGATTTGAGTATTTCTTTAAAGCAGCCGATCGTAGTGGAGAACCGTGGCGGGGCCGCCGGGAGTTTGGCGGCGGATGCTGTTGCAAAAAGTGCTCCAGATGGATATACCATTTTGTTTGCGCAAAATGGCTTAGCAATTAATGTGGCAGCTAATCCAAAATTACCATTTAATGGTCAAAAAGATTTGCTACCTGTAGTGGGTGTTGCTGCTACCCCCCATATATTGATTGTGAACAATAATTCCAGCGCTAAAAATGTTGCAGATTTGATTGCAATGCTGAAGGCTGAGCCAGGGAAATTGAGTTTTGGCTCCTCCGGAATTGGTAATTCAGATCATATGGCTGGAGAATTATTTTTAGCCACTACCGGTACACAGGCTATTCATATTCCATACAAAGGCGGTTCACCAGCAGCAACCGATTTAGTTGGCGGTCAAATCGATTTTTATTTTGCCGGCATGCCAGTTGGTCTTCCTTTATACAAGGGTGATAAGGTAAAGGCTCTAGCAGTCACTAGTAAATCCCGTTTTAGTGGGGCGCCTGAATTAGTCACTATTCAGGAAGCGGGTGTTAAGGGTTATGAGATGGCTTTGTGGCAAGGGATGTTTGTTCCAGCTGGAACGCCGTCTAACATCGTACAGATGCTTAATACTTCAGTGCTGAAAATTTTGGATACTCCAGAGATGAAGGAACGTTTTCAGAAAGCGGGGGTTCAAATTGCGCCTATGAATACTCAGCAATTTACTGATTTATACAACACTGAAATTGCTAGGTGGAAACTGGTTATCGAGAAATCTAAAATTAAATTAGATTAAATTTAAATAAAAAATATTCCTCAGGCGCTAAGGTCAAACATTAAGACTTCGGCGCTTTTTCCATTTTTAATTTCTAACTTACTTTCATTCTCAATAAGTAAGGCATCGCCCGCATTTAGTGGCTGATCATTAATATCAAGCATGCCACTAATCAGATGGATATAGGCTTTTCTTTTTGGATCTAGTTACACTGTAGCTGCTTGTGGGCCATTAAAAAGACCAGCATATACCTTGGCATCGGCATGAATTTTGACAGCGCCATCTTTTCCATCAGGAGAGGCAATGAGGCACAAATTTCCGTCCTTTTCAATTGCTGGAATCCTTTGCTGTTCGTAGCTTGGAGTAATTTCTAAAATATTGGGCTCGATCCAGATTTGCAAGAAATGCGTTGTTTGATCTTTGGCGTGGTTGAACTCACTATGGGTAACGCCGCTGCCGGCGCTCATACGCTGAACATCGCCCGGTGGAATGCCTTTGATATTTCCCATACTATCTTCATGCGCCAGCTCTCCAGTTAGGACGTAACTAATGATTTCCATATTGCGATGACCGTGCTTACCAAAACCCATGCCAGCTGCAATACGATCCTCATTAATCACGCGTAGGTTTCCCCAACCCATGAAGCGGGGGTCATGGTAGCCGGCGAATGAGAAGGAGTGGAAGCTTTGTAGCCAGCCATGGTCTGCATAGCCGCGTTCTTGGGATTTTCTGAGATTTATCATGTTTTAAGAGCATTAAAGGGGTAATTGAAAGAATCAGAATAAGCCCATTATCATTAGCTTTAACGAAATTTGTTGATCGGTAGCTCATGGGAAGTTTTAAAGAAGACCTTAAAGAAACATTCTTAGGCTTATCTGAGGCTGCTCAGGATAGATGGGCCGACTTTACTCAATTTTTACGAGAAGCATGGCCTCTTCTTGCTCTATTGCTGACAATACTGATGGGGATCTGGTGGTATGCAGATCCGCCACCACCAAGACATGTCTTAATGGCCACTGGTTCGGTTGGTAGTTCAGATGAAGCTCTTGGAAAAAAGTATGTTGAGTTCTTTAAGGAAAAGGGTATTACCTTAGAGCTTGTACCTACTTCAGGCGCTCAAGAAAACATTGATCGCTTATCTGATCGTGATGACCCTGTACAAGCTGCCTTCGTTCAGGCTGGGGTTGATCATGCAAAGGAAGTCACTGGTATACAGTCCTTGGGCGCAATTGCCTATGATCCTATTTGGTTTTTTTATCGAGGTCCGGAGTTAAAGCCTACCGAGTCGGATTCGGTTGGCGTCGTGCTTCAACATTTCGCTAATAAAAAGATTTCTGTGGGGATTGAGGGTAGCGGTACCTATGCTCAGTCAAGCAGAATATTGAAGGCCGCTGGCTATGAAAAAGGCCCACAAATTTTCAATCTTGCTGGTCACGATGCTGTTAAAGCCTTGCGAGCAGGCGAGATAGATGGAGCCTTTATTGTGGACTCCTATGAAGCGCCCAATGTACAAGCCTTGCTAAATGACCCATCTCTATACTTAGTCACTTTTAGACGTGCAGCAGCCTATGCCAAATTGATGCCTTATCTCAGTATTTTAAATGTCCCCCAGGGCGCATTTAATTTGCCGCGTAACTTTCCATCTGCTGATATGAAGCTATTGGCTACTACAACAAATATCCTCATCGATGATCGTATGCATCCGGCCATTCAGTTTCTATTTTTAGAGGCTGCAAGAGAAATCAATGGCAAGGAGTCTTTCTTTTCTGAGCGCGGAGAGTTTCCATCCTTCAAGGATTCAATGCTGCCTGAAAGTCCTGTTGCAGTTCATTATGAGAAAAATAATTATCCTTTGCTGGCAGCTTATTTTCCTTTTTGGATCGCAGAACTGATTAGCCGCTTGATATTCATAATGCTGCCATTTTGCGTTTTAGGGTATCCAATTTTGCAAGTATTGCCTGGATATCGTGCAAGGCGAATGCAAAATAAGATTACCCGCTTGTATGGCTCTTTAAAGTATTTGGAGCAAGAGCTACTCAATGGCTTTAACGAAGAGCAGCGTGATGAGTATCTAAAAAGACTCAATTTGCTCGAGTACCAGGCCTTGAATATCAATATTTCGCAACGTATGTCAAGCGACTACTACGCTCTTCGAACCAGTATTGATTATGTGCGGAATTGCTTGAATAGGGGTGAACATCCCTATCAATTTGACGAAGGTATTGACCCAGTTTTATAGAGTTCTTATTCGTTATCCCCAGTTCTACTGGGGAATTTGAATGATGCGTAACGCACAACCGCATTAGCTACGGCCAAAATAAGAATGGTCAACCCCATCAATAGGATCGGCATATCAGCTTCGTGTTTGGTGTTCACCAGGTCAATAATGAGACGAGTTACTGCGGTGATCGCTACGTAGATCAAAAAGCGTACTGGCATATGGTTGGTCTTGAAATAAATACCCACCATCGCACCAATTTCTAAATAGATAAACAGTAAAAGCAAGTCTTCTATAGAGGCAGAGCCTTTGTGCACCATCTCTAGAAATGCAGCGCCGGCCGACCAGACAGTAGCACCACCGATTCCAAATAGAGCAATGCGATGAAATAAAGAGACAAATAAGTTGCCAAGCGGGACGGTCCATCTTTCAACGGTCCGCTCTATCTTGGATGCATCTTTTGGTGAGGTGGTGGTCATGTTATTTAAACCCTCGCTTTTTAATCAATCTATTTGTGAGTATAGGTATCTCTTGTGTAATGTAAACAAAAATACCTCTAAGACCATTCTAGAGGCATTGATTTGGATTAACCCAGGCTATCGGCCCAAATGTTGTGTGCCCAACCCCAGGCATAAACACCCTCTAAGGTAGAGGGCGCGGGAGAGAGTCCTCCTGATCCCGGCACTGGCTTGAAGGTTTTTTCAGCGGTGTTGTACTGATGCACGCTTGCCACATGAATTACCTCCTTGTCGTTTACAAAGCTGTAACAGGTATTGGTCAGAACTGGGGCAGGGTCTACTTCCCAGCCGCTGAGCTCAGCCACAATCGCAGCCGCAGCCACTTTGGCATGTTGGTTTGCCATGTGACCTGATTTAGGCATGGCATAAGCCACTTGAATAGAGTCGCCCAAGACATGAATATCTTTTTGGGCCGTAGATTCGAAGTTGATGTAATTGACATTCACCCAGCGACCATTGGAATTTGCTAAGCCAGTTTTAACGGCAATTTCACCAGCACTCATTGCGGGTAAAAGATTTAAGACGTCAGCTTTTATGTCATCCTGAATCTCAAATTTAATGGTTTTAGTTTTTGCATCAACCGCAGTCACGTTGTACTTAGGTAAATACTCAATCATTCCTGGGTACTGTTCAGCCCATACCTTTTTAAAGAGTGCACCTTTCGAGGTGACATCTTGGTTGGCATCCAAAATGAGAACCTTAGATTTTGGCTTATTCTGTTTGAGGTAATTGGCAACTTGGCAGGCACGCTCATAAGGGCCGGGAGGGCAGCGATAAGGTGCCTCTGGAATGCTGATTGCAAAGGTACCGCCGTCGCGCATAGCGGCTATTTGCTTATGCAATGCGGTCGTTTCGGGTCCGGCCTTCCAGGCTTGCAAAGTAATGCCTGCTTTATTGGCTTGGGTTAAACCTTCGATAGTATTCATCATCAAGCTAACGCCAGGTGAAACAACGGCCTTGTCATAGCGCAAGATTTTTCCAGAGGCAAGCTTAACTGTCTTCTTGTCAGGGTCCATGCTGATGACGCTATCTTGAATAATCTGGATGCCATGACGTTTGCTGAGCTTGTCATAGGAACTAGTGAGTTCAGACAGATTGCGTGATCCGCCTACAACCAGGTTCGAGAGTGGGCACGAAATAAATGATGGATTAGGTTCAATCAAAGTCACCTTAGCGGTGTTGTTTGAGAACAGACGTAAATATTTAGCTGCAGTAGCACCGCCATAACCGCCGCCAATCACCAGGATTTCTGCCTTTTGTAGATTTGCTTTAGCTTGACCTGAGAGGCCTGCAAACAAGCCAAGGGCAGCTACGCTGTTGCCAATAAAGTGTCGACGATCCATGGTGTGTTTCCTTATTGTTTCTTGCCAAGTTGTTGGGCAATGATTTCGAGTTGTTCGTCTGAATATCCTTTAGCTAATTGGGGCATGATGGTGCCTTCGCGTGCACCAGATTTAAAAGCCTTCAACTGAGTGAGCATTTGTTCGCTAGTCAGAGAGTTAATTAAGGGCATACCGCCACCAACCACCCCTTTGCCGTCAGTGCCGTGGCAATTTGCGCAGGTAGCAGCAAGACTGCGTTTGTATAAATTGCTGACATCCGTATTTTGAGCGAGTGCACTCATACTCCAATAGCTCATGGCAATACAAAGTGACAATAAGATTGCAGGTTTTAAATGCATCACTCGCATAGAGACCATCTCCGTTCAGAATAGTTTTGGGTATTAAATTTCATATTACTTTACTGCTATCTTAATCAAGAAGATGCTGAAACAAGACTCTCAGTAAAGATTGATTTTTCATAAGCTTATCTAAATATCTGTTTACAGCCATTTTTAATCATATTTCTACTAAGCCCTATAAACTATAGGCATGCGCGCCTCATTTTCTTATCGTTCCGCCTTATTCATACTGCTTTTGGGTGTATTTGCCTACTTATATGGTTTGGATAGTCGGTTTGCGCCCAAAAACGGCGATGAATACCCCTATATGCATATTGTGCGGATGACTGCGGATTCAGGTCACTGGCTTCCGCTCCAATCTGAAATGGACGGCATTAAAAATACGAAGCCGCCGCTCATTTTTTGGCAGGGGATTGCTAGCACGCATTGGGCAAGCGAATGGTCTTTAGCAAACTTGCGTTGGCCTAGTCTGTTGTATACGGTGCTCACAGCATTTTTCTTATTTGTGGCGGTGCGTCGTTTCAGTAACAAAACCCAAACTGGAGTATTGGCCGCATTAGTTTGGCTTTCATTTTTTGCAACTTATCGCTATGGCCGACCTTTCTTGGCAGACCCTCCCGAAGTATTTTGGATATCACTCCCATTCTTAGCAATCTTATATTGGGGGAAGGGTGCATTTGAGTCCACATTCTTTTTCCCAGTTTTTGCAGGTATCTGCTTAGGTTTTGCCCTATTTGCTAAATCGTTCGCTTATATTGTTCCTGCCTCATTCGCCTTAGGGCTATATTACTGGCGCTGGCGGCAGTGGAGTATTCCGCAAGTATTTCTCAAAGATCTCTTTAAGGTAATTATTATTGCGGCACTTGCCCTGGGTGTGTTCGCCTTGTGGTTTGCTATGGACCCTAATCCAGAAGCTGTTTGGAAGGAGTTTGTTCTAGGCGAGAACGCAGGTAAGTTTGCCGCACGTCAGTCCAGTTATTTGATAGATCTCATTCGGGGTGGTGACAGTATCTGGCTCTTATTACTCACCACGATAGCCAATGCTGGTTTATTTAGTTTTGTGTTGATTTCGACTTTGATTCAGTGCTGGCGTAAACGCCGCTTTCTGAATATAGAAGAGGTTCTTTTGCTGCTATTGATTGCAGCATTCTTCATAGTCTTTAGTTTGCCTAGCCAGCGCTCAGGTCGCTATCTCTTGCCAGTGATGCCGGCATTTGCAGCGCTGATTGCCTTGTACTGGGATAAGTTGCCTTTGTGGGGATTTAGGGTTGCTTTGCTGTTGCAGTTGCTAGTTTTATCGCTCCTGCTTTGGATTGGTATCAATCTTCAGTCCTCACAATTCATGGGGGATGTAGGCGCTTGGACTTATTCCTATTGGCATTGGGCTTTGATGTGTGTAGGAATTGTGATTGTCCTGTTTGGTTTACTTCAGTCTAATCTCACCAAAACCTTTGCTTTAGCAGCTTGCTTTCTAGTCTATTGCGCCTTAACCAGTAGTCTTGCGCCGCTAGAGGGGCGCTTAGGTCGCTACTCAGTAGAAACGATTGCACAGTTACAAGATCAAGATATTTGGATTCCGTGCGACTATCGCGCCAAGGATGAAGAATACCGCTTACTTATGCCAGGAGCAAAGTTGCACGGGTATCTAGCGAAAGATGCCAGTGAGATTGCAGCCCTAACATCAAGCTATCCGCTGGTAGCAGTGCATGCACCACAAGGTACTCAGCCTGTACTGTGTGATTCTTGTCAGATTGTTGGGCAAAGAATGGAGATGAGGGCGCGTCACTCCAATGAAGAAATTCAGCAAATGTTGATGGGGCAGATCGCTCAGCATTTATTTGTTACCGAGTATTTAATTTCTACCCCTGTCCCTAGGCCAGATTTATCAACCCAAAAGGATGTTTGTAGATGAGTCGTGTCTTAGCCCTTTGCTTTTTGTTGTTGGCTGCAGTGATTGGCTTTCTGCATATTGATAGCCGTCCAATCTGGGCGCCATTTGCGCTTACTTCGTCGCAAGTTATTGAGGAAGTTGATGAGCCCGAAAATTCAAAGACAAAAAGTGTTAACAAAGATAGCCTCCCTAGACCTCAATCTGATTGGTTGCCTGATACAGGTGCCCCTTCAGTTCATGCTGCATCTCTGATTGCCCTTAATGACGGTGCAGTGAGAGCATTTTGGTTTGCTGGAACTCGTGAAGGCGCACCCGATGTATCGATTTATAGCTCTGTATTTGACGTGAAGTCTGCTAACTGGAGTGCACCTACTGTGGTGATGGATCGCATTAGTGCAGAGAAGGGCTTGTCACGCTATATCGCCAAGCTGGGTAATCCTGTCCCTGCTAGATTGCCAGATGGCCGTCTGCAATTATTTTTTGTGACAGTTTCTATAGGTGGCTGGGCAGGCAGTTCAATTTCTGTAATCACTTCAGATGATGAAGGTTTAACTTGGAGTAATCCACAGCGCCTTATTAGCTCACCGTTGCTTAACTTAAGTACCCTTGTTAAATCTCCAAGCATTGCCTTTGCCGATGGACTCTTGGGTGTGCCTGCCTATCACGAGTGGATAGGACGATTTGGAGAGTTCCTGAGGGTGGATGCAGGACAGGTGATTGATAAGCGTCGTATGAGTTCTGGCCGCAGTGCGATACAACCGCTGGTGTTTGTAAATGACGCTCAGGTTGCCAACGCTTATTTTCGCCAAACGCGTAGTTCAGGATTGCCAAAACAAATCCCTGTGAGCCATACCCAAAATGCTGGTCAAACGTGGCAACTGTCTGAGGATTTAGCGATTGCTAATCCGAATTCTGCTGTTGCTGGACTAACCCTCAAAAGTGGTGCACGTATTTTGGTCTTAAACAATATTGAGAGTGGCCGCTATCGTTTGGTATTGCTGATGAGTGATCCCAAAGTGGGGCAATGGCAAACTGTTGAGGTATTAGAGGACGATGAGGCTTTGCCTAATGCTCAGCGTAAAGAATTCTCATACCCATACTTAATCACTGTTGATGGGGATGATGCGCACTTGGCATATACCTGGGATCGCAAAAAAATTCGGCATCGTTATTACTCAAGCGCTTGGTTAAAGCAGGCCTATAGCAAGATGCAAACAGAAGCCCAAGAGAAATCACAGGAAGCAAATGCCTTAAGTCAGGAGGTTCAATAATGAACGCATTAGTGATGAGTTCCTTAATACAAACCTTAGCCTTAATTGAGTTATCTATTACGTCTGCAGTAGTGTGTATTTGGGCGCTGCAAAAGTTCTCTCCGAATCCTTTTCCTTTTGTTGCAAACGTATTTTTAGTGCTCTTGATTGCAAATATCTTATTCTGGCCGCTGGGCATGGACCTGCCACTAGTCGCATATGTGCGTGGAGTTACCGGTGATTTGAGCATTGTTCTTACTTTAATACTTTGGAGCTCATTGCTGCCTTCTCATAAACCCACGCCGATTGCATTTAAATTAGCAGTGGCAATCATTGCACTCTGTTTTTATCCTTTTGCCTTGGGCCTTGGGATGATTGATCCGTATGCCTGGGGTTATGGCTCTAATGTATTTCTAGCGACAGTGCTACTTTTTGCTTTGGTCTGCGGATTAGCTAATTGGAGTAAGGGTGTCTGGATTCTTGCTATTGCCATCATTGCTTGGTCAGCCCATTGGCATGAGTCAGCCAACCTCTGGGATTATCTATTAGATCCATTCCTAGCTATCTGGGCAATATGCACTTGCATTGGAATGATGTATGGAAGAAAAAGGGATAAAGCTCGATCGGGATATTTGTTTAGACCGGGCTAAAGTCCAAAGGATATATGGTGGATTATCCATGCAATAAAAAAGCCAGCAAAATGCTGGCTTTTTTGGTTCAGGGTAGAGGTTTAATCAGCGTAGGCTCCAGCCTTACGAATCACAGGTCCCCACTTATTAATCTCAGACTCAAGATGTTCTTGTAAGCCTTTTGGTGTTCTCTTAGCCGGTGGGACGATTTCAATATTAGACTCAGCTAAACGAGCCTTGACTTCAGGATCATTCAAAGCAACGTTGAGTGCTTTATTGATTTTGGCAAGAGCTGCAGGAGGCGTTCCTTTGGATACATACATGCCATGCCAAACTTTGACATCAAAGCCTTTCAAACCCTGTTCGTCTAAAGTAGGGATGTTTGGTAAGGCTGGCAGGCGCTTTGGTGTAGTAACACCATAGGCTTTGACCAAACCATCCTTGATATAAGGTACGGTTTGTGTAGTCTGATCGCAGAGCAAGTCGACTTGGCCGCCAAGTAAATCGGTTAAAGCAGGACCAGTACCTTTGTAAGGAACCGTTGTTAATTCAACGCCTTCGCGTGACATAAACAAAAGGCCGCATAACTGAGAGACCGCACCTGGACCAGCATTAGCCAGAGTAACTTTATCTTTATTAGCCTTAATATAAACTTCTAGCTCTTTAAAGTTATTTGGTGGGAAGTTCTTGCGACCCAATAGCACCATTGGTACATCAACCACTTGGCCAATGTATTCAAAATCCTTCATCGGATCAAAGTTCAATTTTTTGTATAAAGCCGGTGCCGTAGCCATACCCATGTGATGCAGAAAGATCATGTAACCATCTGGTGCAGAGCGGGCAACGCGGGTAGCAGCTATAGTGCCACCAGCGCCTACTGTATTTTCAACAATAACGGTTTGACCCAACTCTTTACCCATCGGTACAGCAATTAGGCGGGCAACAGCATCTGTAGGTCCGCCAGCAGCAAATGGCACCACTAATGTGACAGGCTTATTTGGATAGGGGTCTGCAGCTAAGGCATTGCCTGCAAAAAATCCGAAGGTGGCGATTGCACAAAAACCGGCGATTAGTGGTTTACGTGATTTCATATTAGTCTCTGGTTTTGGTATCGGTTATAAAAAAATATAAGGGCAAAGCATACTAAGTTTATTTTGCCAGTTTTGTAAATTTTTGGGGCATGGCAAACCCTTAGTGTTTACCAGTAATTGCTAGGGTTCTTTGGGCTAACAGAACAACTGGACGATCGATCATACGGCCATCTAGTTTGACAGCACCACCTTTGGAGGTCTGATCAGCTTGAATAACCCGCTTGGCCCAGGCCAGCTCTTCTTCTGTGGGGGTAAAAGCTTTAGTCACAATACTCACTTGCTTGGGGTGAATGCACAGCTTTCCACCGAAGCCCATGCGTTTTGCGCGCTCTGCATCATCTGTAATGCGCTCAACATCATCGGTGGAGGGTGTAACCCCATCAATAGGAGGGGCAATCTGCGCAAGTCGAGATGCTAAGACGATTTGATAGCGGGCGGTTTGTAATTCAGTTTCTTGGAGATCGCAGATCATACCTAGATCCGCTTGTAAATCTAAATTACCTAAAGCCAGGCGAATGACTTGATTGGCGTTTGCAATTTCTTTTAACTGGTCTAAGCCAATTGCAGTCTCGATCATCGGAATGATTGCAGTGTTAGGCAATATCAAAGCCGCACCATTGATTTGGTCGCGGGATTCACTTTTCGGAATTAATAAGCAAGCAAGTTGTAGTTCTTGTGCCAGGATTAAATCGGCAGAGTAACACTTGCTACCAGGTGAATTTGTCCTAATTACCAGACGCTTCTTTTGCTCGGGACTAAAGTTAGGCCACGCAGCACGAATGGCATCACGCGCCTTACCTTTATCTTCCTCAGCAACAGCATCCTCTAGATCTAAAACAACACCGCTCGCTCCGCTATCGAGTGCTTTGATAAAACGCTCAGGGTGGGTACCTGGTACAAATAGAAAGGTAGTACTAAAGCCTAGTGGCGTTTCGAGTGGGTTCATATCAATCTAGAAAATAAAAGGGTGCTTAGTTGGACTGTTGATGTTGGATTGCTGGTGCTTTATTGCTTAGCTGATGGCAGTAGAAATCCTATCTTGGCCTGTTTACGGATATTCCACAAGATATCAATAGCTTTACTCATCTCTGCTGGGGTGGCGCCGCCACTATAGGCAGCAAGGCGCATCGCTTTATCGGTGATTTCTGCGCGCGTGAGAGTATTTCCTGGATCGCCTTTCGGTTCATCAACACGGCCATCTAATACCTGACCATTATGGAGATGTACTTTGACTTTACCTATCCAACGCTGTGGATAAGCATCATCCACTTCAGGATCTAGCGTCATGGTAATAAGCTCACGGAAGGCGCAGATCTCATCATCATGAAAGTGCTGATCAAATTCTTGTAAGCCAGCAAATTGGTAGTGAGCAACCAGGGCTAGCACAGTGCCCATGGAGAACTTTGATTGATGAACAGTTGCGGGATCAGTCACTGGGCCTAGGACATCGATAGCACCCTGATGAACCAATGTCTCCACTTTGGCAATATCACTAGGCGATAGTTTATTAGCCAGCATCACTTGTAGTAAAGCATCGGCTGCAGGGTGGGTGTGGCGGCATGAAGCGTAATACTTAAAGCTCGTTTCTGCTAATGCCCAGCGACTGCCCAAACGGTCAATCAATTTACTCGGATCGCTATCACTCGACATACCTGCAGCTAAGCCTTGTTTGCCTTCTAAAATATGCTCTGCTCCTGTAAAGCCCGCTTGTGCAATATAGGCAGACATTAATCCCGTGGAAGCAGCATGAGCGGTATGCAGTTGTTTAGAGTCTGCTGCGTCACGGAGGAACTCCCAAAGACCAGCCGACTGTGTGCCTGCAGAACCAAAGGCATGGAGCATTTGTTCTGGACTCAGTTTTAGTAGGCGTCCAACCGCTGCAGCTGCCGCTAATGTGCCAGCAGTACCGGTTGTATGAAAGACTTTGTAGTGAGAGCGACCTAAGAATTCACCTACCCGAATGCCTACTTCATAGCCTGCTACTGCAGCCACCAATAAATCTTCACCAGATGCACCTATCGCTTGAGCGCAAGCTAAGGCTGGAGGAAAGACTACTGTCGCTGGATGAAAAACGGAGCCATTGTGAACGTCATCTTGTTCTGCAACGTGTGATGCTGCAGCATTGGCCATTGCTGCCAAAAATGGACTCGAGGTATTACGAGAAACTAAAACTTCAGAAGGGCCAGCATGATTCGCATCAAAGCCACCCATATTTTGTGCAAACTGCGTAATGAGTTCAACTGGGCGAGATCCTTTGCCAGCAATCACTGAGCCAAACCAATCAACCAATAAGTCTTCAGCACGGTTCATTACATCGCTAGGAATATCAGCAGCCTGAAGATGGGCAGCAAAGCTTGCTAGTTCGCGAGAAAGATCTTGAGTAGTCATTATGAATATTCTTTGAAAAGTCTTACATTAAGCTAGCACAGCAGTAGCTTGCATCGTGAGCCAGCCTTCGTGATCTTGCGCCCAAATGGAGATGGTTTTTCCACTAGGATCTTTTTCAAGATCAGGCTTGGCATTTACTTTGAAGATATTGATATCAAAAGTAGGGCGTATAGCACGGAACTCAAAGCTCTTCAGCTTGCAGCCTGGAATACTTTGGCGCACCAGATCAACCAGAAGAGTTGCAATTAAAGGGCCGTGTACGATTAAGCCCGGATAGCCCTCAACCTCAGTGACATATTTTCGATCGTAGTGAATGCGATGACCATTAAAAGTCAAAGCTGAATAACGAAACAGAAGTACATCATCTGGAGTGATGGTTTTACTCCACTTGGCACCAGTAGGCGCAGATGTAGGAGCCACGGGCTTGTCGTCAGGACCGGGTGCATCGCGATACACGATGTCATGTTCTTCAACGATAGCAAGACCATCTTGATTAGAAATCCTGTGATTCACCAATACGAAAATCAAATCACCTGTACGACCTGATTTGTGAGTGACTGACTCAATCGTAGAAAGACGTTCAATCTCATCACCAACAGCAAGGGGCTTTAGCCACTCGATTCGGCTCCCTGCCCACATGCGGCGAGGTAGTGGAACCGGCGGCAAAAAGCCACCCCGTTTTGGATGACCATCAGATCCGATTTCTGATTCGCGAGCATGCGGTAGGAAATATAACCAGTGCCATAGCTCAGGCAAAAAGCTGCCTTTGTTCGGCGCAGCATCATCGCGATCTAAGGTTGCTGATAGTGCGCGTACGGGGGCTGCTGTGACAGTGTCTTGAAGAGACTCGGTTTTACCAAGCCATTCTTGCAGGTGGGTGATGGTTTGAGTTTCGATTCGCATAGATTCCATTATGCCAATCTTAGGAAAGGCTCATCCTATCAAAATAGAGATGTAATGAAAGAGCAATCCAGCCAGTGCTGATCCGCCTAGTACCGAAAGAACGCCCTTTTGAAACTTAAATAAGGCAAGGCCGGCTAAAGCGCAGATCAGAATCGAGGCCCACGAAATGGAGCCACTAAAGCCTCTTGGTAAAAAGACGTGATAAGCAAAGAAAAGGCCTAGATTAGCAATAACGCCAACGACTGCAGCGGTAATTGCTGTTAGTGGGGCGGTAAACCCAAGCTTGCCATGGGTTGATTCAATTAAGGGCCCGCCTACTAATATAAAAAAGAAGGAGGGCAGGAAGGTAAACCAAGTGGCAACGCAGGCACCAATAGCGCCAAACCAAAATGGATTGCTGTTGCCGATCAGATATTGAATGTGGCCTGCAAGGTAGCCAACAAAAGCGACCACCATGATGAGTGGACCGGGCGTAGCTTCACCTAGGGCTAAACCATCAATCATTTGATTGGCGCTAAGCCAATGAAATTGTTCAACAGCACCTTGATAAACGTAAGGCAGAACTGCATAAGCGCCACCAAAGGTGAGGAAGGCTGCCTTAGTAAAGAACCATGCAATATTAGGGTACAAGGTCTTCCAGCCAAAGACTGCAACGAGGGCACCAATAGGCAGCAGCCAGCAAACCAGCGCGACACCACTATTGCGAATTGTTTTTGAATAAGTGAATTTAGCATGCTCAGGCGTCGGGGTGTGATCATCAATGATGGCAGCACCATATTGTTTTTCTTTCTTTTCACCATGACCGCCACCATGTTGAAAATATTCTGGATAGCGTTTGCCTCCCCAGTATCCGATGGCAGCAGCAATCAGCACAATGATTGGAAAAGCAAGATTGAGAATAAAGATCGCTAGAAATGATCCAAGCGCAATCCACTTTAATGCTTGGTTATGAAGAGTGCGCTTACCAATTCGCATAGCTGCATGTAAAACAATAGCGACGACTGCAGGTTTTATGCCAAAGAAGATGGCTGCAATCCAGGGGACTTGTCCAAAAGTAAGATATACCCAAGATAAGCCAATTAAAATAATGAGGGAAGGTAGTACAAAAAGTGTGCCAGCTAGAATACCGCCCCAGCTGCGATGCATCAGCCAGCCAATATAAGTAACTAGTTGTTGGGCTTCGGGCCCAGGTAATAGCATGCAGTAATTAAGCGCATGTAAAAAGCGCCGCTCGGAAATCCAGCGACGCTTTTCAACTAACTCCTGATGCAGGACTGCAATTTGTCCAGCAGGTCCACCAAAACTAATGAAGCCTAGCTTAGCCCAAAACTTGAGGGCTTCGCGTAGGGTGACCGATGAGGAAACACTCAAACTTCATCCATTCCGCCAACCACTTGGCTAAAGCCATTATCAACGTAAATGATTTCAGCGGTGATGCCGTTCGCTAAGTCTGACATTAAGAATGCAGCAGTGTTACCTACATCATCAATGGTGACGTTACGACGCAGTGGTGCAGTTTCCTCAACTGCTTGCAAAATTTTGCTAAAGCCTTTAATGCCAGAAGCTGCCAAAGTTTTGATTGGGCCAGCAGAGATACCATTAGCACGAATACCTTTAGGTCCAACTGAGCCAGCGAGGTAGCGAACAGATGCTTCGAGTGACGCTTTTGCTAAACCCATGGTGTTGTAGTTGGGAACATTCTTCATAGAGCCTAAATAAGTTAACGTGAGTAAGGAAGATTTATCACGCAACATCGGAAGCGCCTCTTTTGCCATGGCAGGGAAGCTATATGCAGAGATATCATGTGCAATCTTGAAGCCTTCACGAGAGAGACCTTCTAAGAAGTCGCCAGCAATCGCCTCTCGTGGTGCAAAGCCAATGGCGTGAACAAAACCATCAAACTGGGGCCAGGATTTGGCTAAATCCTTAAAAAGGGCGCTGATTTGCTCGTCGCTGCCGACATCGCAGTCAAAAATAAGCTCGGTATCGAATTCTTTTGCAAAATCCACAATACGGTCCTTAAAGCGCTCACCTACATAGGTAAATGCCAGTTCAGCGCCTTCTCGGTGGCAGGCCTTGGCAATGCCATAGGCGATCGAACGGTTAGAGAGGAGGCCGGTTATGAGGATTTTTTTGCCGGTGAGAAAGCCCATGTTGTGTCCTTTGCTTCAAATATGATTAGCTATCTACAATTGTTGCATATATGCCTACCCTGAAACCTATTCGCCAAATTGCCTATTTCTTGTTGTTAGCCCTTCTAGCGGGGCTTGGCGCCAATGCTGTGCAGGCATCTCAGGGGATTGCGCAATATGGCAAGCCTAAGTATCCCGAAGGATTTGCCCATTTTGACTACGTCAATCCCAATGCGCCAAGGGGTGGAACACTCACTTTGCCAAATCCAGGTCAAAGAACCAGTTTTGATAAGTTCAATCCATACACATTGCGCGGAGTAACGGCCCCAGGTATTGATTTGATGTTTGAATCGCTGGCCGAAGGAAGTGCCGATGAGGTGTCCAGTATTTACGGTCTGCTAGCAGAAGACATCGACGTTGCTAAAGATCGTAAGTCAGTGACTTTTCGGATTCGTCCAAAAGCAAAGTTTTCAGATGGAACTCCAGTATTGGCTGCTGACGTTAAATATAGTTTTGATACCTTAATGAGTGGCTTAGCTCATCCACGCTACAAAACCACGTTTGCGGATGTGAAGCAGGCAGTGATTATTTCTGATCGTGTTGTACGCTTTGACTTTAGTAACAACAATACTGAGTTACCGATCATGGTGGGTACTCTTCCCATCTTTTCGCGGAACTGGGGCAAGCGCCCTGATGGCAGCATGATTGCGTTTGACAAGCTTGCCTTTGAGACGCCTATTGGTAGTGGCCCATATTTAATTGAATCCTTCAAGGCCGGTAAATCAATTACCTATAAACGAAATCCACAATACTGGGCTGATCATTTGAGTGAGCCACTCAATGTGCGCGTGGGTTTTTATAACTTTGATCGTGTTTTATATAAGCTGTATAGCGATGATGCTGTCAGGCTTGAAGCGTTCAAGGCAGGGGAGTTTGATGCTCTTGTAGAGTACCGCGCCAAGATTTGGGCAAAAGGATATGTGGGATCTAAATTTGATAACGGCACACTCCTCAAGAAGGCCTTCATCAATCACAACGGCGCTGGTATGCAAGGCTTTGCTATGAATGTACGCAGGCCACACTTGCAAGATCCACGCGTTCGTCAAGCATTAGGTTTGGCTTTAGATTTCGAGTGGCTTAATCGTCAAATATTTTTTGATCAGTATGGCCGTATCAACAGCTTCTTTACGAATAGTGATTTAAGCGCTAACTATGATGGCCCGCGTAAGCCAACTGAAGCGGAACTGAAAATACTCCGCCCCCTAAAAGCAAAATATCCACAATGGGTTCCAGATGCAGTATTTGGCCCAATGCCTGCGCCACCTTCAACAAAAGCACCAGGTAGCCTACGTCAAAATTTACGCCAAGCACGCGAGTTACTCATGCATGCTGGTTGGCAATATCGAGATGGCGCTCTGCGCAATGAAAAGGGTGAGCCCTTTCGGATTGAGATGGTCGAGAATGGCGGATTTTTCTTAAGAGTCCTGTCTGCTTATGGTCGTAATTTAGAAAAGTTAGGTATTCAGTTAGATATTCGTACTAGCGACTTTGCTTTGTACCAAAAGCGGATGGATGAGTATGACTTTGACATGACCACCACTCGTTTTCCGGATTCTCAAAACCCTGGTAATGAATTATGGGATCGCTTTGGTAGTCAAGCAGCCAAAACGAAGGGTTCGGACAATATCATCGGCATACAGTCGCCAGTAGTTGACGCTTTAATAGAAGAGATTACAAAAGCGCAGAATCGAGAAGAGTTGCGCGCTGCCTGCAGAGCGCTTGATCGCGTTTTGTGGAATAGTTATTACGTCATACCCCAGTGGTACAACCCCACACATCGCATCGCCTTCCGCACTGAGATGCGTTATCCAGAGCCTCCTCTGTATTACCAGGCGGAGCCATGGATTATGCAAAACTGGTGGAAAGAAGGAGCTAAATAATGCAAGGACAAATGCGCGCTTATATCTTCAAGCGTTTATTGCTCATGATTCCTACTTTATTAGGCGTGCTGACGCTAACTTTTGCTGTAGTGCAATTTGTACCTGGCGGTCCAGTTGAGCAAATGGTTTTAGAGTTAAAAGGTAAGGGCGATGCAGCAGTTGGTGGTACAGAGTCTTCTGGTGCCGGTGCAACATATCGCGGACGTCAGGGTATTGATGCGCAACGCCTGGAGGAAGTCAAAGCCTTATATGGTTTTGACAAGCCACCACTCGAGCGTTATTTCATGATGTTGGGTCGTTTTGCTAGATTTGATTTGGGGCAAAGCTATTACCAGCATGAAAGTGTTTGGGGTTTAGTGGTTTCCAAACTCCCGGTATCGATCAGTATTGGTTTATGGACTTTCTTCATTACGTATTTGGTTTCGATTCCTTTGGGTATTGCAAAAGCAGTACGTGACGGTTCCCGTTTTGATGCTATTACTAGCAGCATGATTCTAGTGGGATATGCGATTCCTGGATTTGTCTTGGGAGTCTTGCTGCTCGTACTCTTTGGTGGTGGCAGCTTCTTGCAGCTCTTTCCCTTGCGAGGACTTACCTCCGATAACTGGAGTGATTTGAGTTTGATTGGTAAGGTCATGGATTACTTATGGCACTTGGTATTGCCAATCACTGCATCGGTTCTTGGTAGCTTTGCAGTAGTGACAATGCTGACCAAAAATTCATTCCTAGAAGAAATTCGTAAGCAGTATGTTCTCACCGCAAGAGCAAAGGGGCTTACTGAGAAGCAAGTGCTTTGGAAGCATGTCTTTCGGAATGCACTCCTTCCTTTGGTCACCGGTTTTCCAGCTGCATTTATTGGCGCTTTCTTTACAGGTTCGCTACTGATTGAAACTCTATTCTCTTTGGATGGGCTTGGCTTGCTCTCCTATGAGTCGGTCATGCGTCGTGACTATCCCGTCGTGTTTGGTACTTTGTATTTATTTACCTTGATTGGCTTATTTACTAAGCTTATTTCTGATCTTTGCTACGTATATGTGGACCCACGCATTCAATTTGGTGCGGGAGGGGGCTCATGAGTCGTTGGCATCGCTTTAAAAACAGTCGCATGGGTTACGTAAGCCTATGGATCTTTATGGTCCTATTTGGCTTATCGATGTGCGCCGAGCTCATTGCCAATGACAAGCCTTTAGTTGTTCGCTATGAAGGCCATTTCTATTTTCCGATTATGAAAAGCCAGCCAGAAACCGTTTTTGGTGGAGATTTTTCTACGCCTACTGATTTCTTGGATCCTGACATTCGCAAAAACATTACGAGTAATGGCAATTGGGCAATCTATCCGCCGATTCACTATAGCTACGAGACACTGAATTACTTTTCTCAAGTTCCCAATCCTGCGCCACCTTCCTGGGAAAACTGGCTGGGTACCGACGATCGTGGGCGCGATGTATTGGCTCGCCTCATCTATGGTTTTCGTCTATCTATTCTTTTTGGTTTAGCGCTGACGATTGTTGGCGTCAGTGTAGGCATCATCACCGGATCCTTGATGGGATTCTTTGGCGGTAAGTTTGACTTAGTCTCGCAGCGGCTCATTGAAATCTGGTCAGCCATGCCTGAGCTCTACTTGCTCATCATTTTTGCTTCGATCTTTAACCCCAGCGTTTCCTTATTGATTATTTTGTTAGCTGCTTTTGGATGGATGGGTTTATCTGATTACGTCCGCGCCGAATTTTTCCGCAATCGCGCCTTAGAGTATGTGCGTGCAGCCAGAGCATTAGGTCTAAGCAATGTTCAGATCATGTGGCGTCATATTCTGCCGAATAGCTTGACGCCAGTTATCACCTTTTTGCCATTCCGCATGAGTGCTGCCATCCTTTCTCTAACTAGCTTAGACTTTTTAGGCTTAGGAGTTCCCCCTGGCACGCCAAGCCTTGGCGAATTACTCTCGCAAGGCAAAAGCAACCTTGATGCTTGGTGGATCTCCTTATCTACCTTCGTTGTCTTAGTTGCCACTTTATTGCTCTTAACCTTTATGGGTGAGGCATTGCGCAATGCATTTGATACTCGTAAGGCTGGCGTGATGAGTGGGGGCCGTTCATGATCGCAACCTCAACCAAAAAGCCTTTATTGCGTTACGAAGACCTATGCATCTCTTTTGGAGTGGGTCGTCGCGAAAAGTTTGCCGTTAACCACCTCAACTTAGATATCGGAACTGGCGAACGGGTTGCCTTAGTCGGAGAGTCTGGCTCAGGTAAGACACTTACAGCATTAGCGCCACTACGACTCGAGCCGGAAGGTGCCAAAGTTTCTGGAAAGATTCTGTGGGACAAAAAGGATGGGCAAGGTACAGTAGATTTGCTCTCAATGTCTAAGCAAGATATTCGGGAGATTCGTGGTCGTGAAATTGCTATGGTGTTTCAGGAGCCAATGACTGCATTGAACCCATTATTCACTGTCGGTAATCAAATCATTGAGGCTGTACAGATCTATCAGCCTCTGATTTCTAAAGCAGACTCGATTGATGCGGCAATTGATTTACTCCGCAAGACTGGTATTCCTGAGCCCGAGAGACGTTTTCATTCTTATCCCCACCAACTCTCTGGTGGCCAGAGACAGCGCGCCATGATTGCGATGGCTTTGGCATGTAAACCAAGGCTTCTGATTGCGGATGAACCTACTACTGCTTTGGATGTCAGTTTGCGTTTGCAGATTTTGGATCTACTCAAAGAGCTCCAAGAGGAATCCAAAGATGGTGGTGGCATGGGTATTCTATTAATCACCCATGACCTCAATTTGGTAAAGCATTTTGCACAGCGCGTAGCTGTTCTGAATCAGGGTAACTTGATGGAATCTGGTTCAACCAAGCAAGTGTTTGAACATCCTGAAGATCCATATACGCGCGCCTTAGTGAATAGCAAGCCAGTGCGTGATTTGGCACCCTTAATGCCATTAGCCCCAGTATTGCTGAAAACGGAAGAACTTTCGGTTTCCTATCCAAGTTCAGAATCTGTCTCTTGGTTTAAAAAAGCGCCTCCAAATAAAGTTCTCAGAAAAGTAAGCTTCTCTTTAAAGCAAGGGCAGACCATTGGTGTAATTGGTGAGTCAGGCTCTGGCAAAACTACTTTAGGTATGGCGGTGCTGGGCTTATTGGGTGACTCAGCTGCAGAAGTGACTGGTGAAGTGGATGTGCTTGGCAATGACTGGCAGAAACTTAAACCAATTGAACGACGTGCGATGCGCTCCAGTTTGCAAGTGATCTTTCAGGATCCGTTTGGATCTCTATCGCCGCGCATGAATGTCTTGCAAATTGTTTCCGAAGGTTTGGACGTGCATTTTCCAAAACTGTCTTCTGCAGAGCGCGAGACACGCGTAGTCGATATGCTCAAAGAAGTAGGATTGGATCGTTCTGCACTTTTGCGTTACCCCCATGAGTTTTCGGGTGGACAACGTCAACGCATTGCCATTGCACGTGCACTCATTTTGCGTCCGCAAATTTTGGTTTTAGACGAGCCGACATCTGCCTTGGATGTCTCGATTCAAAAGCAGGTACTCGCACTCCTCACTGAATTGCAGAAGAAGTACAACCTGGCCTATCTCATGATTAGTCATGATTTGGCAGTGATTCGGGCAATGTCCCATGAGGTGATGGTTCTTAAAGATGGCAAGGTAGTCGAGTTTGGCGACACCGAAACCCTCATCAAGCACCCCCGGCAGACCTATACCAAGGAACTTTTCGCGGCCGCTGAGCTAACTTAAAGGGTCGTCAGAAAAAAATTAGGGAGGGGTAAAACCCTGCTCAAATGGGCTAATTTGGTGCATCTGCCCCGATTTAAAGCAAATTTACCTTCATAAACAAGGACTTATGCTTAGACTCAAGTATTGGTTAATTAGCACTTCTTTGTTAAACTAAACCGATGTCATTGAAAAATACACTGCTTTTAAAAGTACTAGCCCTCAGTTTGGGCGCCATCGTCTCTGCATCTGCTTATGCGGCTGATGCAGTCGTTGAGGCATCTGCTGAAGCGGCAGTTCCGAAAGAGAGTATGTTCCAGGCAGGACGATCTTATATCGCCCGCGTTTCTGATCGCTTGGCCGATACCGTTACCGGCAAATCTGAAGAGTTAATTAATCGCGCGATGGAAGTGATTGGTGTGCGTTATCGCTGGGATGCAGAATTGCCGCAATCTGGTTTGGATGGCAGCAGCTTTGTTGGTTATGTTTTTAAAGACAAACTGGGCTTCTTATTGCCACGCAAATCGACACAAATGAGTCGTGTTGGCAAACCCATTACTCGTGAAGAGTTGCAACCAGGTGATCTTGTGTTCTTTAACACCATGCGCCTCACTTTTTCTCATGTAGGAATTTATGTAGGCGATAACAAATTCATTCATTCTCCTTCTAAAGGTACGAATGTTCGAGTAGATGACCTTGGTAGTCTTTATTGGGATAAACGTTTTGATGGCGCGCGTCGTTTAGACGGTAGTGACAACCTCAATGACTCAGAGCGTCAAGAACTTCTGAACGAAGTAAAAAATCTCAAGCGTAAGTCACGCAGTCTTTAAGCAAGGCTATATAAGGCGTCAGCCCTAAAGCCTCTAGCCTATTAGAGCCTAGCCCTTCAGTTTCTCTTTAATTAATGCCATTTGCTCTTGTGCTGCGGCTTCGCCAGCAAGAATAGCGGCATTTCTGGATCTGAAATCACCGCCACTCATTTGTTTCAACTGCGGTTGAATCACGATGTCAGCACTTTTGAGTTCGTACTGATTAATGCTTTGCTGCATGATAGAAATAGTTTGTTGTAATACACCCAAGGTGCCACTGGCATCTTGGTGCACTGGTTCAGATGAGATGTTTACGGCGATCACCAGTGTTGCACCCATTTGTCTGGCGTAACTTACTGGCACAGGAGCAACTAATCCACCATCGACATATTCTTTACCGTTGATCACTGCTGGCTGAAAAACCCCAGGCACGCTGCAAGAGGCGCGTACCGCTAAACCGGTATTGCCAGTTCTGAATAACACACCTTTTCCAGACTGCAGTTCAGTCGCAACAATTCCTAAAGGAATGCGCATTTGTTCAATCGATTTGTTTTGAACTTCACGGTTGACCATGTTTTGGAGTGCGTCACCTTTGATGAGTCCGCCAAATCGTCCTGCGAAGGGCAGCCCCCAGTCTGCAATCGTAGCTTCATCCAAGTTCAGGGCTAAGCGATTGAGTTCGTTGCCGGTTGCGCCCGAGGCAAGTAGGGCAGCGATGACACTGCCTGCGCTGCTGCCAACCACGATATCGGGCCGGATACCTTGGGCTTCTAAGGCCTTAATCACACCCACATGGGCGAATCCTCTGGCTGCGCCTGCCCCCAAAACCAAGCCAACGACTGGTTTTTTATTGCCAATAAGGCTACAAGAGCTCAGGCCAAGACCTCCAACGAGGGCACTCATACCAATTCCAAAGCTCCCGAGCCCCCCAAGACGTAGGAGTCTGCGGCGATCTGCGGAATCCGGGATGCTAGGCTTAGATAAAGCGGAATTAGAGGAATTTTTATGCATATGGCTATTGTATTGAGCCTACCTTATAATGAGCGCAAGGTGAACGAAAAGGACTTCGTTTCAGCGCGGATATATCCCAATAAGAACTGATGAGATGGGTTGTCCGTAGTCGCTAGAGAACACCAAAACCCATTACTAAATACATTTTTAAAGCCTAATCAGGATTGCTCCTGGTAGCCCGAATTTTATGGACGATCACAATAAGCGTGTCATTGAAACAGCTCTCCTATGCGCACAGGAGCCACTTACCGTTGCTGATTTGTCTCGTTTATTTGTAGAAGACATCACTACGGCAGATATCGATGAGGCATTGGTAGAGCTACAGCGTGCTTGGGATGACAAGGGTATGGAGTTAGTGCATATCGCTACTGGCTGGCGTTTTCAGAGCCGCCTGTCAATGCGCGAGTACCTTGATCGCTTAACTCCAGAAAAGCCACCGAAGTATTCCCGTGCTGTGATGGAAACATTGGCTATCATTGCCTATCGTCAACCAGTAACGCGTGGCGAGATTGAGGAGATACGTGGTGTTGCGGTAAGTAGCAACGTCATGAAGCAGTTAGAAGACCGGGGTTGGGTTGAAGTGATTGGTCATAAAGAAACGATTGGCCGTCCAGGCTTATACGCCACTACTAAACAGTTCTTAGACGACCTCAGTCTGACCAATTTACAGAGCTTGCCAATTTTGGAAGATGCTGCACCAATGGCTGCTGCTGCACAATTGGGTCAAGCGGTAATGGAGTTTGATCCATCTGCCACTGTAGAAACAGTCATCATCGATGCTGATATGCAAGAAGCCAGTGAGACTGAAGAAATACTAGAAGTAGAAGCGGCTGAAATGGCTGTTGAAGAAACAGCAGAAGAAACAGCAGATGAAATAACAGAAGAAACAACAGAAGAAGTTACCCCTGAGTCTGAAGACAAAACAGACGAAACAAAATAATCATTAATGACAAGCTCTAACGAAAACGATTCATCTCCGGTAGTCAATCCATCGGCAACTCCCTCCAATTCAGATGTGGCGCCATCCATTACTGATGGCCAGAAGACGGAGGGTGGGGAGCGCCCAGAACGTGGCGACCGTCGCCCACGTCGTCAAGGTGCAGGTGGCAGCAAACATCCATTCAATAAGAAGCGCCCATTCAATAAGGATCGGCCACGCCGCGAAGGCGGCGAGGGCAATGGTCCTCGTGAAGGTGGCAACAATCATGGCAATCAATCTGCCAAGTTAGCCCCAAATCCAGCTGAAAGCGAAGCCTTATTTGCTTCAGTGGTTTCTGGTGAATTCGATGCAGCGTTAGATGCCCCTGAAGTTGAAGAAGTTAAAAATCTTGATGGTGTTAATGAGAGTGAGATCTCTCATCAAACTGGCGCAGAGCGTCGTGCTCAACGTGCTCAACGCTCGCATGATGATGAAGATTCAGATGGGCCAACAGATGAGGAAATGAGCAGTTTGCAATTTGCAAATGTTGATGATTTACCGCTGAGTTTGCGTGATGAAGTGTGGTCTGACCTTGATGGCTTGGATGATGATGCTGATGATGAAGATACCGTCAAGCTGCATAAGGTATTGGCTGATGTTGGTATGGGATCCCGTCGCGATATGGAGGACTTGATTATTCAAGGGCGCGTATCCGTGAACGGGTTACCTGCTCATATTGGTCAGCGCATCGGACCAACAGATCAGGTGCGTATTAATGGCAAGCCAGTGCATCGCAAGATTCAGACTAAGCCGCCACGCGTCATCATGTATCACAAGCCCGCTGGTGAGATCGTGAGTCAATCAGATCCTGAAGGTCGTCCAACGGTATTCGATCGCCTGCCAAAGCCACGTCAAGGACGTTGGATCGCAGTGGGTCGCCTAGACTTTAATACTGAAGGCCTATTGTTGTTTACTACTTCAGGTGAATTGGCGAATCGTTTGATGCATCCCCGTTACGGTGTTGAGCGTGAATACGCTGTGCGTATCTTGGGTGATTTGAGTCAAGAAAACATGGCGCAATTAAAGAGCGGTATTACGCTTGATGATGGCCAAGCTAAATTCTTACGCTTAGCCATGGGTGGTGGTGAAGGTGCAAACCGCTGGTATCACGTTGCATTAAGCGAAGGTCGTAATCGCGAAGTGCGTCGTATGTTTGAAGCAGTTGGTCATACGGTATCTCGCTTAATTCGAACTCGTTATGGCATTTTCTTATTGCCTCCACGATTGAGACGTGGCAAATGGGAAGAGATTGAAGCCGGTGGCATCTACAACTTGATGAAGTCTGCAGGCTTAAAAATGCCTCAGCCGCAAGACAAGGGCCGTAACCCTAACTCGAATTCCAATAATCGTGATCGTCGCCCTATGGGTGAAGATTTCCAACCAGACCCTATGCAAACCTCGGTTTCTTATTGGGGTTCCCGTGACGCTTTAACCCTTGCTAGTGGTCATAATGGTCTCACCCATCAAGGAAGAGGCGGTAAACCTGGTGGTGGCGGTGGTTCTGGCGAGGGGCGCGGACCTTTTCGTGGTCGCACACAGGGCGGTAGGCCTGGTCAGGGTCAGGGCGGCAGAGGCCAAGGCCAAGGTGGGCAGGGCGGACAGGGTGGTCAGGGTCAGAACCGCAGCAAAGGTGGCAAAGTTCATCATGGGCAGTCTGCTTTTGTGACCGGTAACCCCCAAAGTCCTGGAAATGGCCCTAAACGAGGCGCACCAAAAGGGCGCAAACCTTTCAATAAAGGACCTAGAAAACCGCGTAATCCGGGCGAAAGCTTCTGATTTGTATCAGTTTTCTGCTAATTAGGCTATAATTTTGGTCTTACAGTAGGGTTTTGCTGTTTTGAGTAGTTACCGACTGATGTTGCGATCAACGTAAGTCGGCCTGTTCTGAATTTCGAGAATATGGGCTTCAAAGCCCATTTTTTTTTGCCATTTTGGTATGAAGGGGTGTCGTGAAGGATCAGCAGGTTATTTCTGCAGAGCTTGAAAACTTGGGTTACACGCTAGTAGAGATTGAGCGTGAAGCCGGAGGATTATTGCGCGTCACGATTGAAAACCCAGATTACGAACGCTTGATCACTGTTTTAGATTGCGAGAAGGTGAGTCATCAACTGAGCTACACATTGCCGGTTGAAAACATTCCTTATGAGCGTTTAGAGATTTCATCTCCAGGATTGGATCGTCCGGTGAAAAGTGCTGCTGATTATGAGCGCTTCGCTGGCATGCAAGTAGATTTGAAGTTACGTGTTGCTATTGGTAACCGCAAGAATTTTCGTGGTGAGTTGCAAGGCTTGCTGAGTGGTGAATTGAATTCACCAGATGCAAAGTTTGGTTTGGTATTTGAGGGTGCTGATGGTCAGCCTTCTCAATTGGAGTTCTCTTTAGCCGAGGTCGACAAGACTCGGTTGGTCCCTGTTATTGATTTCAAAGGAAGAAAGTCATGAGCCGAGAAGTTCTCATGTTGGCAGACGCGTTAGCGCGTGAAAAGAACGTTGATCAAGCGATCGTATTTGAAGCGTTGGAGATGGCTTTAGCCTCTGCGACCAAGAAGCGTTACGCTACTGAAGATGTGGATATCCGCGTTTCAATCGATCGCGAAACTGGTGAATACGAAACCTTCCGTCGCTGGTTGGTTGTTCCCAATGAAGCCGGTCTGCAAGAGCCTGATAAAGAGATTTTGCAATTTGAAGCTCAAGAACAACTCGCTGACATGGAAGTTGGCGACTATATCGAAGAGGAAATCGAATCTTTAGCCTTCGGTCGTATTGGCGCACAAGCTGCTAAGCAGGTGATCTTGCAGCGCATTCGTGATGCTGAGCGCGAGCAGATTTTGAATGACTACCTTGAGCGTGGCGAAAAAGTCATGACCGGTACCGTTAAGCGTGCCGACAAGAATGGTCTGATTATTGAATCTGGTCGTGTTGAAGCCTTACTGCGTCGGGATCAAATGATTCCAAAAGAGAATTTACGGTCTGGCGATCGTGTACGTGCATACATCCTTAAAGTGGATCGTGAAGCACGCGGCCCGCAAATCGAACTCTCCCGTACTTGCCCGGATTTCTTGATCAAATTGTTTGAGAACGAAGTTCCAGAGATGGAGCAGGGCTTACTAGAGATCAAAGGTGCTGCCCGTGATCCTGGTGTGCGCGCAAAAATTGCTGTGATTACTTATGACAAACGTATCGATCCAATCGGTACTTGCGTTGGCGTACGTGGCACACGCGTTACCGCAGTGCGCAATGAAGTTGCTGGTGAAGCAGTCGATATCGTATTGTGGTCCGAAGATCCAGCCCAGTTTGTGATTGGTGCTTTAGCACCAGCTCAAGTGTCCTCTATCGTGGTTGACGAAGAGCGTCATGCAATGGACGTAGTGGTTGACGAAGAGAACTTGGCAATCGCGATTGGCCGTAGCGGACAAAACGTTCGTTTGGCGAGCGATTTGACTGGATGGCAGATCAATATCATGACTCCTGAAGAGTCTGCTGAGAAAACTGAAAAAGAAGCATCTTCCGTACGCCAGTTGTTCATGGATAAGTTGGATGTGGACCAAGAAGTAGCTGATATCTTGATTGAAGAAGGTTTCAACACATTAGAAGAAGTGGCTTATGTGCCATTGTCTGAAATGTTAGAGATTGATTCATTTGATGAAGACACTGTGAATGAGTTGCGTACTCGTGCGCGTGATTCTTTGTTGACTATGGAGTTAGCAAAAGAAGAGCGCATTGGTGAAGTTTCACAAGACTTGCGTTCCCTAGAAGGAATGACAACAGAACTGATTGCTAAGCTTGCTGACAATCAAGTTCACACCCGTGACGACCTTGCTGAACTGGCTGTTGATGAGCTGGTTGAGGCGACACAAATTGACGAAGAAACTGCGAAAACGCTCATCATGAAAGCGCGCGAACATTGGTTTACTTCATGAGAGGAAGTAGTGCATGGCAACAACAGTAAAAGTACTCGCTAAAGAATTAAAACGTACCGCGCCAGACCTCTTGGAGCAGTTGAAGGCGGCCGGTATCGAAAAAGGTTCTGAGGACGACAGCATTACCGAAAAGGACAAAACTGTCCTGCTCGAGCATTTGCAAAAAGAACATGGCAGTGTAGATAGTGGCGCGCGTAAAAAGATCACTTTAATCAAGCGTGAGAGTTCAGAAATTCGTCAAGCAGACTCTGCCGGACGTACTCGTACCGTACAAGTTGAAGTGCGCAAAAAGCGTGTATTGGTTAAAGCAGGCGATAAGGCTTCAGAGGCAGCTGCACCAGAAGCCGCTCCAGCGAAAGCAGCCACTAAATCTGTACCAGCTAAACCTATTATTTCTGAAGAAGAGTTAGAAAAGCGCGCAGCTGAGGCAACACGCCAGGCTGAGCTACTAGCTCGTCAAGAAGCAGAAATGAAAGCAGCAGAAGAAGCGCGCCAAAAAGAAGTCGCTGCTCCGGTAGTCAAAGAGGCTGCTGCTGAAGATGAAGCCCCAGCGGTTGCTGCAGCTGCTGCCGAGAAAAAGGCGACTGCTGAAAAAGCGGCTAAAGAGTTGGCTGCCACTAAAGAAAAAGAATTGGCAGATATACGTGTACGTCGTGCTGCTGCTGAAGCTGAAGCTCTGGCGATTCGCGACATGATGAGTGCTCCCGCTCGTGTTCTCAAAGCGCCAAGTGAAGTTGCTGCTGATGAAGCGAAAAAAGGTACTTTACATAAGCCTGCTAAGGCAGAAGGTGCCGAAGATAAGAAAAAAGCTGCTACCAAGGTGGGCGGCAAAACTATTAAGTCATCTGAGACATCTTCCACATGGCAAGAAGAAGGTGCCAAGAAACCTGGCGGCCTTAAGACTCGTGGGGACTCATCAGGCGGTGTTGGTGGCTGGCGTTCAGGCGGTGGTCGCAAGAAGCAGCGTCAAATCGCTGAAGCAAACGTAGATACCAACTTCCAAGTACCAACAGAAGCTATCGTGCGTGATGTTCACGTACCAGAAACCATTACTGTTGCTGAGTTAGCTCACGCAATGGCGGTGAAGAGTGCAGAAGTAATTAAGCTGTTGATGGGTATGGGTCAGATGGTCACCATCAACCAAGTGCTCGATCAAGATACGGCGATGATCATCGTTGAAGAGATGGGTCATAAAGCCTTTGCTGCGAAATTGGATGATCCAGATTTAGATTTAGGTACAGATGGCCATGACGCAGAGATGTTGCCACGTCCGCCAGTTGTCACAGTCATGGGTCACGTTGACCATGGTAAGACTTCCTTGCTCGATAAGATTCGTGCAGCTAAAGTCGCTACCGGTGAAGCTGGTGGTATTACTCAGCACATCGGTGCATACCATGTAGAAACGCCTCGCGGCATGATTACTTTCTTAGATACTCCAGGTCACGAAGCCTTTACGGCAATGCGTGCGCGTGGTGCTAAAGCAACCGATATTGTGATTTTGGTAGTAGCAGCAGATGACGGTGTGATGCCACAAACTAAAGAGGCGATTCACCATGCAGTAGCCGGTGGCGTTCCTATAGTTGTTGCGATTAATAAGATTGATAAACCAGAAGCCAACTCTGAGCGCGTTAAAACTGAATTGGTTGCAGAGCAAGTGGTGCCTGAAGAATACGGTGGTGATGTGCCATTTGTTCCAGTGTCCGCAAAAACGGGTGAAGGCATTGATGCCTTGCTAGAGAACGTGCTCTTGCAAGCAGAAATCTTGGAATTGAAAGCGCCGAAAGATGCTCCAGCTCAAGGCTTAGTCATTGAAGCGCGATTGGATAAAGGTAAGGGCCCAGTAGCTACGATCTTGGTTCAGTCCGGAACGCTTAAACGTGGTGACATGTTATTGGCCGGCTCTACATTTGGTCGTGTACGTGCAATGTTGGATGAAAACGGTAAGCCTTGTAATGAGGCTGGCCCATCCATTCCGGTCGAGATTCAAGGTTTATCGGAAGTTCCTGCTGCAGGTGAGTCAGTGCAAGTAGTTCCTGATGAGCGCAAGGCTCGTGAGATTGCATTGTTCCGTCAAGGCAAGTTCCGTGATGTGAAGTTAGCTAAGCAACAGGCATTCAAGCTTGAAACCATGATGGAAAATATGGAAGAGGGCGCAGTGGAAGCTAAGCTTTTACCGCTCATCATTAAAGCTGACGTTCAAGGTTCTCAAGAAGCTTTGGCACAGTCACTCATGAAGCTTTCTACACCAGAGGTGAAAGTACAAATCGTTCACGCTGCTGTAGGCGGCATTACAGAAACTGACGTGAACTTGGCAGTTGCTTCTAAGGCAGTTATTTTTGGCTTTAACTCTCGTGCAGATGCTGCAGCACGTAAGTTAGCTGAGAACAATGGCGTAGATATTCGCTATCACAACATTATTTATGACGCTGTAGATGAAGTGAAGTTAGCCTTGAGCGGTATGTTGACTCCAGATAAGAAAGAAGAAATCACTGGTCTGGTTGAGATTCGTCAAGTCTTCTTGGTATCTAAAGTTGGCGCGATTGCGGGTTGCTTAGTAGTTGACGGTATCGTTAAACGCTCTTCAAGCGTTCGTCTCCTGCGTGACAACGTGGTTGTGTGGACTGGTGAGTTGGACTCTCTTAAGCGCTTCAAAGATGATGCTAAAGAAGTGCGTGCCGGTGTCGAGTGTGGTCTGTCATTAAAAGGCTACAACGAGATTAAAGAAGGTGATCAGCTTGAGGTATTCGAAGTAACTGAAGTGGCTCGTTCACTCTAAACACGATGCACAAGACTAGTCCGCATCGTAACCAGCGTCTCGCCGATCAAATTCAGCGAGACCTGGCCGAGCTTATTCCACGTGAGTTGCGTAGTCCGAGTTTGGGTTTGATTACTTTGCAAAGTATCGAACTCACGCCGGACTTGGCTCACGCCAAAGTCTTTTTTACTGTTTTGGGAGCAGAACCAGAGCATGCTCTAAAGGCGCTTCAAGAAAAAGCAGGATATTTGCACTCTTTATTGTTTAAACGTTTGCATATTCATACTGTTCCTACCTTGCATTTTCACTATGACAGCTCGGTTGAGCATGGCATAGAAATGTCTCGATTGATCGATCAAGCCGTTGATAGTGATCGCAGTAGCGATCACAACAAGCAAGCGGACGAGACAAAATAACTCATGTCTATACGGATCGACGGCGTCGTGCTGCTAGATAAACCCGCCGGAATGAGTTCTCAAGGTGCGGTTACTACTGTTAAGCGCGCCTTTAATGCTGATAAAGCTGGTCATACCGGTACTTTAGATCCTATGGCAACTGGCCTATTGCCGATTTGTTTGGGTGAAGCTACCAAGTATTCTCAAGACTTGCTTGAGGCTGATAAAACTTATATCGCACAAGTGAAGTTTGGATCACGTACTGATACTGGTGATGCTGAAGGGCAAATCATTCAAGAATTACCTTTGCCTGCATTTGCAAGCGAAGCTGATATGAAATCCGCGTTAGACGCTTTACTCCCAAAGTTTACCGGTCCGATTTCTCAAGTACCACCAATGTATTCGGCGCTCAAGCGCGATGGTAAACCTTTGTATGAATACGCGCGAGCTGGTGTTGAGCTAGAGCGTACCCCACGAGATATCACCATTCATGCCATTCGTTGGACTGCCTTTAACTGGCCTGAAGCCACCTTAGAAGTGAGTTGCAGTAAAGGAACTTACATTCGCGTACTTGCTGAAGACATTGGTAATGCATTAGGCTGTGGTGCCCATTTGGTTGGCCTGCGCCGCACCGAAGTAGGGCACTTAAATCTGGAGCAGTCCTTTACGATCGAATCAATTCAGAGCGGCTTAAAAAATACTGCTGACTTTATCTTACCGGTTGACGCGCTCTTGCAAACTTTGCCGCATTTGACGGTAGATGAGCAGCAAGCAAAACGTCTTGAGATGGGGCAACGTGTTCCACTCAATTTACCCCCCATCGAAGCATTGGTGCGCATTTACCGTGCTACTGCTGCTCCTCATAACTTTATTGGTACTGCTGATTGGCGTTCTGGCGTTTTACATCCAAAGCGCTTGATTTCTAGCCATTAAACCAATTTGACTTATTTAATCATTAATCTTATTCACAACCCTATCTTTAACTTTAGAAGCTTCACATGACTAAACGCGCACTTCGTAACATAGCAATCATCGCCCACGTTGACCACGGTAAAACTACCCTGGTTGACCAACTCTTGCGCCAATCTGGCACATTCCGCTCCAATGAAAAAATGACTGAACGCGTCATGGACTCTAACGACTTGGAAAAAGAGCGTGGCATTACTATCTTGTCCAAGAACTGTGCGGTGGAGTATGACGGCACCCATATCAATATTGTGGATACCCCAGGACACGCGGACTTCGGTGGTGAAGTAGAGCGCGTTCTCTCCATGGTTGATGGTGTATTGCTGCTTGTAGATGCGGTTGAAGGCCCAATGCCACAGACCCGCTTCGTCACTAAAAAAGCTTTGGCTTTAGGTTTGAAGCCAATCGTGGTGATTAATAAAGTTGACCGCCCAGGTGCGCGAACCGACTACGTTATCAATGCTACTTTTGAGTTGTTTGATAAATTAGGCGCTACCGAAGAGCAGTTGGACTTCCCAGTGGTGTACGCATCTGGCTTAAACGGTTATGCAGGCTTAACCGACGATGTGCGTGAAGGCGATATGCGCCCATTGTTTGACACAGTGTTAAAGCATGTGCCAGTACGTGATGACAATCCAGAAGGTCCTTTGCAGTTACAAATTACCTCGATTGAATACAGTACTTACGTTGGTAAGATCGGCGTAGGCCGTGTAAACCGTGGAACTGTAAAGCCATTGATGGACGTTGTATTTATGGATGGTCCTGATGGTGTTCAACGTAAAGGCCGCATTAATCAAGTATTGAAATTCCGTGGCCTAGAGCGCGAGATCGTCGATGAAGCGCAAGCGGGTGACATCGTATTGGTGAATGGTATTGAAGACTTAGCAATTGGTACAACAATCTGTGCACCAGATGTTCCGGAAGCATTACCTATGCTCAAGATTGATGAGCCTACTTTGACCATGAACTTCATGGTGAACACTAGTCCATTAGCTGGTCGTGAAGGTAAGTTTGTGACTAGCCGCCAGATTCGTGAGCGCTTAGATCGTGAATTGAAGTCCAATATGGCTCTCCGCGTTAAAGAAACGGATGACGACACTGTATTTGAAGTATCTGGCCGTGGTGAATTGCACCTCACCATCTTGGTAGAAACCATGCGTCGTGAAGGTTACGAATTAGCAGTTTCCCGTCCACGCGTTGTATTTCATGAAGAAGATGGCGTGAAGATGGAGCCATACGAGAACTTAACAGTTGATCTCGAAGATACGACTCAAGGCGCCGTAATGGAAGACTTGGGTAAGCGTAAAGGTGAGTTACTCGATATGGTGAGCGACGGTAAAGGTCGTACACGTCTTGAGTACCGTATTCCGGCACGGGGTTTGATCGGCTTTCAAGGAGATTTCATGACCATGACTCGTGGTAATGGTTTGATGAGTCACACATTTGATTCTTATGCGCCAGCAAAAGACGGCATCTTGGGTGAACGTCATAACGGTGTATTGATTAGCCAAGACGATGGCGAAGCGGTTGCATACGCATTATGGAAGTTACAAGACCGAGGCCGTATGTTTGTAAGCCCTGGTGATCCTTTGTACGAAGGTATGGTGATTGGTATTCATAGTCGTGATAATGACTTGGTTGTGAACCCTATTAAAGGTAAGCAATTGACCAACGTTCGTGCCTCTGGCACTGATGAAGCGGTTCGTTTGGTAACACCGATCGCCATGAACTTGGAATACGCGGTTGAGTTTATTGATGATGATGAATTGGTTGAAGTAACGCCGAAGAGTATTCGTATTCGTAAGCGCTACCTCAAGGAGCATGAGCGTAAAAAAGCATCACGCGAGTAAGCTCACTCAAGCTGGATAATAAAAGTCACCTCTTGGTGGCTTTTGTTCTTCAATGAAATGAAAAGTAGTCAGGGCCATTGTTATGCAAGTTAATACAGAAGGAGTTTCAGCATCACGGGTGTACTTGCCGGCTAATCAAGCTCATCTAAATTTACTCCAATTCTTTGTAGCGCAATTTCCCCATATTCCAGGAGGAGAATGGGCAGAGCGTTTTGCAGAGGGCCTCATCTTGGATCAAGATGGTCAGCCACTTAGTGCAGATAACCCATATCTGCCTAATACCCATCTGTTGTACTTCAGACGCCTTACTCGCGAACCAGAGATTCCATTTGAGGAGCAGATCATTTATCAGGACGAACATATCCTCGTAGCAGATAAACCCCATTTTTTGCCTGTGACCCCAAGCGGTCTGTACTTGCATCAAACCCTGCTCAATCGACTTAAGAAAAATACAGGCATTCAAACACTTAGTCCTATTCATCGGATTGATCGTGATACTGCTGGCCTTGTGATATTTTCAGTAAACCCTAATGAGCGGGCGCAGTATCAAAATCTTTTTAGGGATAGGGCGGTAAAAAAGGTCTATGAAGCTATTGCGCCATACTCTGCAGAACTCATTGGGCAGCTACCAATGACTTATCAAAGTCGCATAGAAGAGTCTGAACACTTTTTGCAAATGCAAGAAGTGGAGGGTGAGCCAAACACAGACACCTTAATAGAAATGATCGACATCAGAGAGTCTTGGGCTAAATACAGACTCACTCCCGGCAGCGGAAAGAAGCACCAATTGCGCTGTCATCTCAATGCCTTAGGCATTCCTATTAAGAATGATCAGATTTACCCAATACTCACACCTTATCAGGAATATGAGTTAGATTTTTCAGTACCATTGCAGCTTTTAGCAAAGAAAATCGAATTTCAAGATCCAATGACTGCGGAGTTGAAGTCCTTAAAGAGTCTTCAGGAGTTAATTTTTTAAAGCAGAAAAGCTGCTTGCTTGTGCCTTGTGCCAGTAGAGTTCAAAAACTCTAGGTAAATTGAGACTTGGATCAATAGGCTCTGCTTTGAGTAACAAGCCAGCAGGCATTTCCGGTAGCAAGAAGGATAAAAGGCGAACCTCATTTTTACTGAGGCGCCTAACTATATGGGAAGCATCTATCTCATTAGGGTGATGAAGTCCGGCTGCCTCGACAAGCTCTTTTAGAGTTTTGAGGGTTTCATTATGAAAGTTAAAGACACGCTCAGATTTATCAGTTACGACCAACGCTTTCTGGCGATCTGGATCTTGAGTAGTTACCCCGGTTGGGCAAAAACCAGTATTACAAACTTGGGCTTGGATGCATCCGATTGAGAACATAAAGCCACGAGCACTATTGCACCAATCTGCTCCTAGTGCAAATGCAACGGCCATATCGAAGGCGCTAATAATTTTCCCTGAGCAACCAATTTTGATTTTGTCGCGCAGGTTCACGCCCATTAAGGTGTTATGTACCAAGCGCAAGCCATCTTGTAATGGTGTGCCAACATGGTTAGTAAACTCCACTGGAGAAGCCCCTGTGCCGCCCTCAGAGCCATCGACTACTATAAAGTCTGGATGAATATTGGTTTCTAGCATAGCTTTGACTAAGCCAAACCATTCCCAAGGGTGCCCAATGCATAGCTTGAATCCAACCGGTTTGCCTCCAGAGAGATCACGCAGTTGCTTAATAAAATACATCATTTCTAGCGGTGTAGAGAACGCGCTATGGGAAGAGGGGGAGATGCAACTTTCGCCTTCTTGAACTCCGCGAGCAGCGGCAATCTCGGCGGTAACCTTAGGTCCCGGGAGGATACCGCCATGCCCTGGTTTAGCTCCTTGACTCAGTTTGATTTCAATCATTTTGACTTGAGTATCTAAGGCATTTGCGGCGAACTTATCAGCATTAAAACTACCATCCTGATTGCGGCAGCCAAAATAACCTGAGCCGATTTCCCAAATAAGATCACCACCATGAACGCGATGGTAATGTGAGATCGAGCCTTCACCAGTGTCATGCGCGAAACCCCCTTTTTTGGCGCCTAGGTTTAAGGCAAGGATGGCATTAGCGCTCAGTGAGCCAAAGCTCATCGCAGAAATATTAAAAATGCTGGCTGAATATTTCTGTGAACAGTCTTTGCCACCAATCTCAATCCGGAAATCATGACTAGGTAAATGGGTCGGGACTAATGATTGATTAATCCACTGATATCCTGGAGCCATTACATCGAGAGTAGTTCCAAACGGAATCTCATCTGCAACGGCTTTTGAGCGTGAATAGACTAATGTTCTTTGCTCTCTAGAAAATGGTAATTTATCGTTGTCACCCTCAATGAAGTATTGCCGAATTTCGGGGCGAATAAATTCCAGTAGAAAACGCATATGTCCCAGAATTGGATAGTTACGCAAAATGGCATGTTTGGTTTGCAGGCAGTCATGAATTCCAACCAATGTTAAGAATCCAAATATCAATAGTGCCGGCCAATCAGCAATCCCCATAAATAGGACTAGACCACTAATCAGTGTCCCGCAAATACAGATAGCAAAAGTGCATAGTCGGATTGGAAGAAGAGGGCGAGATGATTTTTTCATAGTTGAAATTGGACTGTTTTTAGTGTGATTTCAGTATAGGTAGCATATGTGTAACTTTTATTGTGACTTAGGTCAAATTCTGACATGAATATCCCAATTTGCTGGAGTATGCTGTGATATTACCCATAAATCATCACAGGAAGAATATGTCATTAAATCATGCTGTTATTTGGATCGACCATAAAGAAGCTCACGTGATGTTTTTGAGTCAGGAAGCTAGCGAAGCAGAAATCATTCGTAGCAAATCTACCCATACGCATTTGCATCATAAAGCCAACGAAATCGGCAGTGGCAAGGCTCCCTTAGATTCTAAATATCTACATTCGGTCATCAATGCTGTTAATGAGTCTAAGGAGATTTTGATCCTTGGCCCAGGCTCTGCAAAGCTAGAGCTTATCAAGCATGCCCACAAGCACGATGCAGCAATTGCAGAAAAGATTGTTGGTGTAGAAACGGTTGATCATCCAAGCGATAAAGAGATTCTTGCTTATGCACGCAAGTTTTTCTATAAAGTGGATCAGATTATTTAAAGAGACATTTAAGGAGACAAAAAATGAAAAATGAAACTCAAGAACCTTTAGGGTCTGATGGCCTCCCAGGCCATGATTATTTTCTCGATGCGGTGAATCATATTGATGATGCCGTAACAAACAAGACGATTGCAATTAGCGCTGCTAAAGGAATCGTCTTCAGCCTGGTTGAAACCTTGGGTGCCATGGTAGGTGACCCCGATCTACCGAACCACCTGAAGTCTGGCTATATGGGGGCTCTAGACCTTGCTGTAGAGCTAGAGGCTAAGCTCACAAAATTACGATAATCAAGAATATTCTTTGTATTGCTGTAAGGGCAACTTCGGTTGCCCTGATGCATTTAAAATGAAATCAATCGTTTTTAATTGACGTTCATGACCAATACTCTAAAGAAACGCTTAGCAATCGCCCCCATGATGGAGTGGACTGACCGCCATTGCCGCTCTTTTCACCGAACACTCACCAAAGAAGCTGTTCTCTATACCGAGATGGTGACTACTGGTGCACTGATGCATGGTGATGTCCCACGTCACTTAGATTATTCGCAAGATCAACATCCAGTCGTGCTCCAGTTGGGCGGATCAGAACCTTCTGATTTGGCAAAATCTGCTGAACTAGCGCAGCAGTGGGGCTATGACGAAATTGATCTGAACTGTGGCTGCCCTTCTGAGCGAGTACAGCGTGGTTCTTTTGGTGCTTGTTTAATGGCTGAGCCTCATTTAGTTGCCGATTGTGTAAAGGCAATGAAGAGCGCAGTAGATATTCCGATCTCTGTAAAGCATCGCTTGGGATTGGATTCAATGGATGCTGCGAACTCTGAAGAAGATTATCAATTTGCGCTGAACTTTATATTGGCGGTTGCTGATGCTGGTGCAAGCCAAGTGACGATTCATGCGCGTAATGCAGTACTTAAAGGCTTATCACCTAAAGAGAATCGCAGCAAACCTCCGCTACGCTACGAGGTTGCTGCAAGACTGAGAGTAGATGCGCAAAAGCAATTTCCTGATCTCAAAGTATTGCTCAATGGAGGCTTGGAAACTAATGAGCAAATTGCAGGACACTGGCATGACTTTGATGGCTTTATGGTTGGCAGGGCGGCATATCATTTCCCGGCATTACTTTTGGGCTGGGATGATCTGATCCACACTAATGGTGATGCTGCAGGCTATCTTTTTAGTGAGACTGAATGGCATCGTATTCAAATTGCCTTGGTTCAGCAGGTGCAAAGCTGGTTTGAGGAGTGCCGGGCTAAAGGCAAACCATTTTATATTGGGGCCTTCACAAGGCATATCTTGGGGCTAGCACACGGCAGAGCGGGATCGCGCTATTGGCGTCAACGCCTATCGGATCATCATGCTTTAGCTAAAGTCCAAAGTCATGCCGCTATCGTCGATTTCTTTATTGACGCAAGCCAGGCCTTGGGGGATTGGGCGGTATTTGAATATGATAATGCCTGACTGGGGACATAAATCACTGTTTTTGACAGCATTTTGAGCGAAAAGCTATAATTGCTATTCATTTTGGGACTTAGAATAATCGCTAATTACCTCAAATTGTTACTCTGGTTGTGTTGTGAGTGAACCTTTTGTTTTTCTCGAATCTTTTTGATGTACTTAATCTACTCGGTAGATAAATATTTTTATAAATGAAGCCAGGGTTGCGTAATTTTAGTCACTGCATGAATGCTGCTCCATTAGATAATCTAATGCGATTTCTGCTCGCTATTTTTATTTCTTTTGTCCTAAGCTTCACAGCAAAAACTAGTTTTGCACAAGTTTCTGTTCCCTCTGCCCAGGTTTCGACGGTCGCAAATATCGCAGAAGCCGACCGTCTTTTGCAGTCTTGGTCCAATAGCACGAAGATTGGTTTAAAAAGCATGATTTCTCAAGAGACTGGGGTGACTAGTGAGATACAGGCAGGTGTAAGCAAGTTGAGTCAGTCTTGTCGAATCCTGGAAAAACTCAAGCCACCAGAAATCAAGGCTGAACAAAGTAAGTTAGCCAGCTTCACAAAGAGCGTCGATTCTCTTTCGGAGTCTAGACAGAATAATCGTGCAGATTTACTAGATCGTATTAAGCGACTAAATGAGGCTGCCAAGCAAGGATCTGCTGCTAATTGTGGGTTTTTGGGCTTGATGCCCAAGGATCCTTTGGCATGTCAAGTGGATACTTACAAAAAAGAAATGTCAGAACTCTTGGCTGAGAGCGTGAATAGCTTCTATAACAGCATTAATACGCGCTACGGCCTTTATCGACAAGCTATCAAAGAAGCTCAATCAAGCTGTGTGCAACCTGGATTTATCGATAAACTTCTCAAGGCGGATACTGATTATTTAGTACCCTACGAAGATCGTTCATATACTGCATTTAAAAATTTGATCGAGTCGATTAATTCTGCCTACCTCAATCAGGCAATTACTAAGTAAGTCATTTTTACTTAAATTGCTCATTCTTGATTGACCAAGCAATGAAGATTCTTCGAAGCACTTATCAACATTTAAAAACTTTTGGGCTTATCTTTATTGCCCTGTTTGTTTTAATTTTGGTATGTGGCTACATGCTTAATTTATTGACGGCATCCAAGCATAACCTTGAAATCAATCAAAGATCTGAGCTGGTTAGCTCAGAGATTTATCAAAATCTTCTCATTCTGCAATCCGATATCTTATCGAAATCTCAGCAGCTTTATCATCCCGAAGGCTTTATTCCTGAGGTTGCTGAAAAGATTGTTAATTCCAATCCAATTATTGTTGCTTTAGAAATCAGAAACTCTAATGGCGAACTAAAGGATATTTATAAGTCAAAAGCTGCAGTTGCCGAGGTGTACACTCCGAAAAAATCACTACCACCATGGTTGCTCCACCGCTTTAATGAATCCCTTAGGACGCATTCTCCAGTCTATTCAAATCCTTACAATCTTAGTTTACTCAGCAAAGATTCCGCTAGCGATGGTAACGTACATTTTTTAGTAGAAGAATTCATACCACTCATTAAAGATAGTCTTGTTTTAGTGGTGGTGATGGATCCATCAGGCTGGTTAAATAGCATTAATCCTGAAAAGTTAAATCTCAAACTTTATGGTTATGAAATTTTCGGCGCAGGCAATACTGTCATTGCCAGCACTATTAATCACTCCCTTGACAGCGTAGTTCTTGCCAAGAGAAGTACTCCCTTTGTGCTTCCTGAATTATCTTTGAGCCTGACCACGGAGCGCTACAGTAGTTCATTTAACGAGGATAGTGGATTAATTATCCTAGAGGTCTTATTTTGCCTATTTATTTCTGGATTGCTCTTTGGTTTTATTAGAACATTCATAGCCAAAAAAAATGCAGAAATTCAACTGCATCAGCAAAATGAGATCTTGCTCGATAACGCCAGATTGGCAACTTTGGGCGAAATCTCTAGCGTTTTATCACATGAAATTAATCAACCAATCGCGGCAATTGAGTCCTATGCTAGTGCAGCAGAGCACCTCTTGAACGATGAGTCTAGAAGGTTTGACCATGTTCTTTTATTGGATATTTTAGGAAACATCAAGGCTCAAGGCAGGCGATCTGGTCAGATCATTCAGAACGTAAGAGAGTTATTTTTCTCTCGATCTGTAAAAGATGAGGTTGTATCCGTTAATGCTATTTTAAAAAAATTAACGCCGATTATTGCAATGCAGGCCGAGCGATACCATGCTGATTTTAAAATTGATTATCTCGATTCTTGCAAGACCAAGGTCAACCCTCTTTTGTTTGAGCAGGTGATTTTGAACCTTACTCGTAATGCGTTTCAGGCTATGGCCCAGGTGAAGCCATCGAGGCGTCAGCTCAAGGTGGATATTAAGCGTTCTGGTAAATTTGTGAATCTCATTTTTACTGATGGCGGGGACGGAGTCTCGACTGAAGCTGCTGGTAATTTGTTTAAGTCTTTTTATAGCACCAAGCCCAATGGGATGGGTTTGGGCTTAAGTCTCAGTCGAACCTTGATTGAGCGATTTGGCGGGGAACTCAGTTGGCGAAATCTCACTGATTTTGGTGCTGAATTCACTATTCGGCTCCCCTTAGTGTTAGAGTAAAAGCTGTGTGAAACGGAAGCTTAACTTACACTATGCAAGATAATTTTTCACAAAATTCTGAGCCGCTCATCATTGTCATTGATGATGATTTAGACTTTGTAAAAAGTTTAGGCCTACTACTGTCTATTCTCAAGTTTAAGGTTGCATCCTACCCATCTGGGGAGGCCTTTAAGGCGGCAGTCACAGAGGATCCGGCTCTTTTAAGCAGTGTGGGAATGATCTTGCTAGATGTCCGTATGATGCAATTTTCAGGAATTGATGTTTTTTATTGGGTAAATCAGCATTACCCGCATTCGTGTAAGCCTATTGTTTTTCTGACTGGCCATGGTGAGCTCAATCAGGCTGTTGAAATGATCAAAATGGGGGCTTACGATTTCCTAGTAAAGCCATTTAGCAGCGAGCATCTGCTGACTGTTATTAAAAATGCCATCAGTAGGTCCAAAATCTTATTCTCTGAGGATTCCCAGCTGCGGAATTATCTTGAAAAGTTGAGTCTTTTGACCCCAAAAGAGGTATCGGTTATGGAGGAGATTATCAACGGGGAAACCAATAAGGCTATTGCAGAAAAGTTATCCAACAGCGTCCGAACGATTGAACTTCACCGAGCTTCCATCTTTCATAAGCTAGAAATTAAAGATGCTTATGAATTGTATAAACTCAGTCAATTTATGGAATCCCGTAAAATACAGAAAAATCAATAACTTACAGCGTTTTTTAAGAATTTCAGGTAACGTATTTAAATGCACCTTAATGGTGCATTTATTCTTTTCTGTACAGGAATAAAAGAACTAAAAAAAGTGCCAAAAACGCCATTTTTGCGGTAACTACATAGTACAATTACAAGATCCTAAAAATAAGTATATATAGAGCGTTTCTTGGATGACTAAAAGGCGTTACAAAAATTTAACTAAAGCGCCATCTGAACAAGAAAAAGGCGCACAGCGCAAATCAAAGCTTGTAAAAGCTTTTGAATGCTTTCCTGCGCCTGTTCTCTTTTTTGCGCTAGTAGGTTTACTTCAATATCAAGAAGCTGAAGCAGCAAAGCATAAGCATTCTAAGAAGGCTGGTAAATCTAAAGGCAATCAAAAAGACTTGGGTGTTGAACACAAGCAAGCTGAAGAATCCAAGCAAGCAGAGCAAAAGATAGAGGCCGCTAGTGCCACATCCTCTGAGACTGACTTAGCATTACAAGCCACTAAAGCTGAATCAAAGACTTCTACAATCAATGTTACGACCACATTGTTTGATACTTTGAATTTGACTGGATCAACATCAGCCAGCACAGATTCACTCACTACGAATGCAAAGCAGATTTCTTTCGCTGGCTTGGTTAGTAGCCCAACTGAAGTAGAGCGATTATTGCAAGACAGTAATGTCTGGCTCGCAACCGCTTTGGTTCAAGGGCAGCGAAGCGCTTCCACAGTAGATCCGTCACAAAATTCTCTAACTCCCTTTTTGTTGGCAGAGAATGCAGCGCCAGTGGATATTTCTGGAAGGGCGCTGACGCAAACTGATATTCCTACCTTATCTGAAAAGGCGCTAGAAAACATTAACCAATTGCTCAGTTCAGAGCAAGGAAAGATTGATGCAGCGAATGCACTAGCAAAAGCAATGCTAGGTAGCAATCAAATGGCTGCATCAATGGGAAATGCGCCCCAGATTTTTAAAGATTTGTTTGAAGCACAAAACTCAGATTTAATGGCTGCCCAATCTGAGACTATCAATAAAGCACTTGCAGGGGCTACGCCAATTCAGATGCCGGGCAGCTTAGAAGATGCCAAAGTTGTCATGGGCAATTTATTTGCTAATCAGACAAGCGATAACTTGGCTGCATTACCGCTCACGCAAATTCCTGGAACCTTAACGGTAGAGGTAACAGGGACTGCAGAATCTGGTCTTAATCTCAGTTTGGCCGATGTTGGTCTAGGATTGCTAGGTTTGGCCCTAGCTGGACTCGGTCTCGGTGGTGGCGGTGGTGGCGGCGGAGCAGCAGCGGTAACAGTAGCAAGCACTGGCACATCAGGTGGCGGCGGCACTATTGTGGCTGATAACCCGATTACTTATAACTCATATAGCTACAACGACATTACTGTTGTCGATGGTTATATCAGCGGTGCTACTGTTTATTTAGACCTTAATGACAACAATAAAGTTGATTCTGGCGACCTAAAGATTGGTGTTACCACCCAATCTGGCTCAATACAAAAAGGCTCCTTTGAGTTGCCTGTAGGTCAGACCGATAAACACGCCCTCATTACTTCTGGTGGTGTTGATATTTCTACGGGTCTAAGTTTTGCAGGCTCTTACTCAGCACCGATCTATTCAACCGTTATTAGTCCTCTGACTTCATTAGTGCAGTCTTTAGTAAGTGCTCCTGGTAGCGTTCTGAGTGTTGCTCAAGCTCAGGACAGGCTATCAACCTTCTTGAATTTGCCTACCAAGATAGATTTTTCAAATTTTGATCCTTTATTGGGGTCACTCAATCCTAATTCTGGTATCTCTGCTGAGGACGCCCTTGCTATCGAAGCAAAAGCAATGATGGTATCGAACGTTCTCAGTATCAGTGCCTCTCTTCAAGCCGCCAGTGTAAGTGGAAATGTGGTTACTGCTGCGATGTATGACAAAGCTGTAACTGCTTTGGCAACTAAGTTAGGGACTGGCGATTTTGATCTAACTGATAGCGCTTCCTTAAAATCAGTTTTTGCTGATTCGAACATTGCACCTGGAAGTGCACAGCTTGACAATGCCGCCACAGCGCTTGCTGTTGTCAACTCCGTTATTCAAGCCCTTCCGGGGAACCTGGGTATTGCCGTTGCAGATCCCTCATACCATGGCACTAGTGTGGACTCAGTTTCTTTGCTGACCTCAATGGTTCAAGCTCAGGGTGTTGCTCAGAAGTTGGTTGCCGACTCTCTTCGGGTTGGAAGTGCCACTACATATACCTCGTTGTCAGCTATCTCATCAGGCATGGCTGATGCTGCTATTACAGTCCCCTATGTTGGAAACATTCCTTTAAATCCGAGCGATATTGCTACTAAGACCAACTTTTTTACATCAGACACTAGCACTAGCGCAGTCAATCCCTTTATTTATCAAGTCGACTTGGTTGATAGTAGCAATAAATCCTCTTTTGTTGCTGGCGATAAGTTGCAGTTTAGTGTCGAATTCAGTGAGGCAATTTACGTTAATCCCTCGACTGCCCCCACATTAAAAGTGCTGATTGATGGTCATGGAAGAGATGCGACTTTTAGTAGAGCGCTGAGTTCTGGTAACAGCCTGGTATTTGTTTATCAAATTACTTCTGCTGATACGGTAACGGTAAGCTCAATTGCAAAAGATAGTATTACCTCTAATTCTATTGCAGGCCAACCTTGCATTTCTGTCCCAAACTCTTCAGACATCACTGATCTGAGGGGGAACTATGCGAATTTAGAATCCCCTATCCAAATTATTTCGTCTGGAGTCGCTACATCGATTACCGAGAATACTGCTGCTGGTCAAAATATTTACACGGCCAGTTCAAATGACTCGCAGGATCATACGCTAGCTTATACAACTTACAGCCTCGCCAATAATGCTAACGGTGCACTGACGATTAATGCTTCTACGGGTGTGGTCACTTTGATTGATGCGCCAAACTATGAAGCCCATTCTAGCTATAGCTTTACAGTAAAAGTTACCGATGCAGCTAAGCGCACCTATAACAAAGATGTAAGTTTAGCGATCAATAACCTCGATGAAGTAGCGCCAACCATTACTAGTGGCGCTACTGCAACAGCGATTAACGAGAATATTACTGCCGGTACCGTGATCTATACCGCTAGCGCCACTGATACCGTGGACTATGTCACTGGCAACACCACTTTTAGCTTAGTCAATAGCGGTGATAGCAGTG